>Ga0247806_10000455_pt1 | contig 25904 bp, 23 predicted proteins | sample UWRJL059202B1_FD_179935 | JGI IMG/M metagenome (GOLD analysis project Ga0247806, IMG submission 179935) | Plant litter microbial communities from Arlington Agricultural Research Station in Wisconsin, United States - UWRJ-L059-202B-1 | ecosystem: Environmental > Terrestrial > Plant litter >... | reverse complement strand
CAACAACTCATCAGGGCAGCTGGGCGATAATACCTTTATAAACAGGACTGCACCAGTACAAATTGGTACAGCAACTAATTGGAAATCGGTATCATCGTCATTTTATCATAGTGCTGCTGTTAAAACTAATGGTACTCTATGGACCTGGGGTGATAATGCAAGCGGCCAGCTTGGCAATATGATGTTTAACACGCCGTTTTATGTGCCTACACAAATGGGGATAGAGACCGATTGGAATTTAACTGCCGCAGGAACAGAAAATACTGTAGCTATAAAGAATGATGGCACTTTATGGGCATGGGGCTGGAATGCTGACGGGCAGCTGGGCAATGGCAACACAACCAGCCTTGCGGTAGCAACACCTATTGGCACAGGTACAAACTGGCAAACAGTTTCGTCAGGATTGTGGGTTATGCTGGCTATACAGGAAGATGGTAGTTTATGGGGTGCAGGTAATAATCTAAATGGCCAGTTAGGCAATGGCTCTCAGGTATCTGTCGTGGGGCTGGATATGATAACAACAGATGCTAACTGGGCTTCGGTATCTTCTAACGGGTACATGACATCGGCAATTAAAACCGACGGTACGCTCTGGACGTGGGGCTATAATGAAGGCCGGATATTAGGCAATGGCAGTACAAACAATCTTGTATTGACCCCTACAGAAGTTGCCTGCCCTGTAGCAAGTATAAAAGCGATACAAAGTAATACTGTAACCGTTTACCCAAATCCTGCCAAAGATATAATTACCATTACTGATACCTTTGGCCTGCCCGCAATTGATATGGTTGTTACAGATGTTTTCGGCAAAATTGTGATGCAACAACAAGCGGTATCCGGCAGCATAAATGTGCAGACACTATCTGCCGGTATGTATTTATTAAAAATAAATATAGGTACAGAACAATATGTCATTAAAATTATAAAACAATAACACAGCTACAATTAGCCTTAAATAAGACATGATGAAAAAAATATTGGTTTGCCTTATAATGGGCTTTACTATATTGGCAAATGCCCAGTGCTGGCAAATGGTTTCTGCGGGTTACAATCACTCGGCGGCTATAAAAACAGACGGTACAATGTGGGCGTGGGGCGATAATTCATTGGGTGGCCTTGGCACAGGAGCAGCACCAGGCACAAACCTCTCAACTGCTGTTCCCGTACCCGTTGGCACTGATACCGACTGGGCCTGGGTGGGAGTTAAAGAAGGACACACCGCCGCGCTAAAAAACAATGGTACTATATGGGCATGGGGTACTAACTATTACGACCAGTTAGGCTTAGGTATTGATAGAGATGTTAATGTTCCTACACAAATGGGCACAGATACTAACTGGGCTACTATAATATGTGGCGAAAGCCACATGATGGCTATAAAAACCGATGGCACACTATGGGCCTGGGGTTATAACTATAGCGGTATGCTAGGCGACGGAACCACAATACTGCGCGACACACCGGTACAAATAGGTACAGATACAGACTGGGCCACCGGCGCATGTGGTACCTCCCATAGTGTAGCAATAAAAACTAACGGCACCCTGTGGGCATGGGGCGCAAATCCGCATGGGCCTGATATTAATGGTATTGACGTTTATGTACTGGCGCCAGAACAGGTGGGCACCGATACCGACTGGCAAACAGTATCATCCGGCAGTGGTGTAAATGTGGGTTTAAAAACTAACGGAACACTGTGGACGTGGGGAATAAGCAGCTTCGGGCAATTAGGGAATGGCACCACTACCGATAGCTTTTTAGTAACGCCGGCGCAAATAGGTACAGATACATGGCAATATATTTCTGCCTCACAATATACTATACATGCCATAAAAACAGATGGTACTTTGTGGGGGTGGGGCAACAATCAAAATTTTCAGATAGGTATAGGTGCAAGTATTGACAGGAGCAGGCCCACACAGGTGCCATATGGTGATACCTACAGGCAAATATCATCCGGTGGATCTCATACAATGGCCGTTCGTACAGATAATAGCCTTTCTGGCTGGGGGCATAACGACCACGGAGAGATAGGTAACGGCAGCTATCAAAATGCATATGTACCTGTAGAGGTAGTATGTGCGGCGCTGGATGTAGATACTATTGTTTTAAATAAAACAGTTCTTTACCCTAACCCGGCAACTACTACTCTTGGCATATCCGGCACTTATGGTTTAACACCAAACAACATCATTTTGACCGATGTTGCCGGCAAAACAATATTCACACAAATTAACACAGCGCAAATTAATGTGCAACAATTGCCTGCAGGTATGTATTTTATAAAGATAACAGCCGGGCATAACACCTATCAGGACAAATTTATAAAACAGTAATACTAAACCGCACCAACGCCCGCAATTGCGGGCGTTCTTGTTTTCATAACTCAGGTTCTCTTAATTACCCTCGGTTAAATCTTCAAAAATTATGGGTTTAGGGCTGCGCGGTATTTTAATGATATTAAACGGGTGCGTAACATCCTGGGTTGCACCTTTGCGCAAATTTTCGAGGGTTATTGTAATATTGTCTTCATTTTCTACAACGCTGGTAACATCTATAGTGGTGCCGCTGCTGCTTATTATGTAAGAGGCTATAATTTGGTATTGGCTAAAGTCTATAGCCGTCTCTGCAAAAATATCAGTAATATCTTCGCGGGATTCGCGCATTTGCGTAAGCACTTCCTGCCATTGGGCATTGGTTGTTATAACGCGGTTCTCTACAGCAAAGCGTTGGGTATTGGCTAAAACGCCTTTTCCTACCATTGCAGGCGTTATATTTTGAGGTTCGAAAGTTGCTGCAACGTTATCGTCGCTACTGCAACCCATAGCAATTAAAAGGAATAAAGACAAGAGTAAAGATTTCATAATTAACTGGTTTTTAGTTATATATTTAAAACAGGCATAAAACATTTTACCCTACTTAAATTTTTACGTTAAATTACTACACCACAATAAATTGGTACAATAATCGCTATATATTTGACTACAAAAATATATTCCCCAATGAAAAAACTAATCCCTACCATCCTGCTCTTAGTGTGCACATTAACCTGTTTTGCACAAGGAGTAAAACAAACCCTTAGCATACCGTTTCCTGAAGAATACACGTTTAAAGTAGGATCTGACGAAAATTTAGGCAACATGCACGTTATACAGTCTATCCCTCAAAATGAAAAGCCGGACGAATGGACGTTGCTTGTAAACAGTACCGTTATAAAACATATAAGCGACCTTACCCCCGATGGTATAATAGAAATGTATAGAAAATCGACAAAGGAAGAAGCTCCTGCCGCTAAACTAACTATTATAGAGAGCAAGCCCAAGATAAAAAACAAAAGTGTTTACGTATTATTTAAGGTAGAAATACCAAGGTTTCATTATGACCCGCAGCCACAATCGCGATTATATTATATAGTGCAGGGCGATAGCGAGCTGTTTGTAAACTATGTAGCCGTAAAATCGCCAACGTTAGACAAGGCTTTCGAAAACAAATGGATAAAGGTTTTTAAGGCATCTAAGCTGGAGTATAAATAGAATTTAAATGCGCATATTTCTGCCGTTGGTATTTTTATTTGTTGTATCCTGCTACCACAGTACCAAAATGCCCGTAGCCAAAGGTGCTGATTTGCAATATCTGTATATTTATGACGGTAAAGATGATACTTTATATAAGCCCGTAGATTCGCTTAAACTATACCGCGACCTGCCTATTAAGCAATCACTTAAATTATATACCAATACTGACACACTGAACAAAACAATTGAACTATTAGTACATATAGGTGTTTTTAAAGTAGAAGGTCAAAAATTTGCTGTTATTACAGATACTACTGCTACCTCATTTTATAAGTACGGCAAGGGCAACTACAAAAAGTTATTTAAGGCAGAAGCGTCGATTGCGTTTATGATTCCGCCTATGCAATACAAAGACTATAATAATGATGGCTATACCGATGTTTTATATTCTGTACCCTCCGGAGGTTTTTATGGCGATGATGATTTCCTGCTTTTTTATGAGCCCAAAACAAAGAGCCTTATAATTAATGAAGATACCTGGCTTAGAAATGTAAGTTTTAAAGGAAACACTGTTACACGCAATACAAAATTTCTTGAGGAGACTTTTTTAATAAAAGGTTTTGACTTGCTCTTAATAGAAAGTGTGGAATACCTGCAGGGTGATGATAATAATAAGAAAGTGGTTAGTGCATTTAGTGACCTGGGCAAATTGATGAGTAGAGATACTCTGGTTATCGAACAGGAAAAGGATATTCCGTAATTATATGTTTAATTTCTACACTCGTCACGTTTACAAATCATGGCTGGAAATACTTTCACAATCTGCTAAAAACTAAGGTTTGAATTAAATTACCGTAAGTTAATCAGTGCTTTATGGTTTACGGCACAGTTGCATTGGTCAATTTTATTTTAGTAACTTAGTTTTTCCAAAACATCTATCAAAAGTAAAATGAAAAAACATCTGCTTATTCTCCTGGTTTTTTTGTCACTGTCATCCCTAAAAGCCCAGGATTTTAAAACCCTTACATATTTTGTAAACGACAGCACTAAACTGGAGCTCGACTTGTTTTTACCTAAAACAAAAAGCAAAGAAAAGCTTCCGCTGCTTATACACGTACATGGTGGTGGTTTTGCAGTGGGCAAGCGTGAAGACGGACACCATATAGCAAAATATGCGGCAACGCAGGGGTATGCTGCGGCATCTATTACCTACACGCTTTATATGAAAGGTAAAAAATTTAGCTGCGACGGCAAACTCACCGAAAAGGTAAAGGCTTTCCAGATAGCCGCTAACCAGCTATGGCAGGCTACCTTGTTTTTTATTAAGAACAGCGAAAAATATAATATAGACACTAACAAAATATTTATATCTGGTAGTAGTGCCGGTGCAGAGACTGCACTGCACGCTGCCTTTTGGGATAGGGATGCTATGGCACTGTATCCTGAAAAATTACCCAAAAACTTTAAGTATGCAGGTATAATTTCCGGTTCGGGCGCAATAATGGATCTTAATCTTATTACTAAAAATAACCTAATACCGGCATTGTTTTTTCATGGCAACTGCGATGTGACTGTGCCTTATGCTACGGCGGCACACCATTATTGCCCACCGGGATCTACAGGGTGGCTTATGCTGTTTGGCTCATATTCTATTTACAATCATATTGTGGGGCTTAACGGCAACGCGCACCTGTATACTTTTTGCGGGGGCGGCCATGAATACAGCGACGAACTTTTTGCTAAGCAGCCACAGGAAATTACAGCTTTTATGACTCGCGTATTGCGTGGCGAAAAAGAACAGTCGCATACCATTATAAAAACAGGAAAACCGTGCGCTAAAGGCGATTATAATTTTTGCGAATAGTTATTGGCAAGAAATAGTACTCTCATACCAGGATAAGATTAAGAACACCCGTTTAGTTGTATACAAGTAGTTTCAAACTTATAGATTAATATTTAACCTGAATAATCCATATTCAATTGTTCTTCATTATGCTTTACACAACATTTGCTGAAATACTAAAACCCACAACCATAAATACAGCAATGATTATAAAAAAGATCAGGAACTTTTTTACATCAGCTATAGTGTAACCGGGCTTTAACACACCCGCTGCAAAATAAGGAGACACTAATACCCCCACTGCAAATAATATAATTACTACAAACGCCACCTGCATAGCAGAGAGAAACGCCACTAAGCTACCTGTTAGCGACATATTAATAGCACCGTAGGCAACTATAGCTACCCATAGAGTGGCAAGCATAACAAGAGGCCTTACTTTCATAGCAAAACCTCCGTGTGCCTGTAGCTCCCTTATTTCTTTTTGTACACGGTGTGGTAAAGCATCTGTATTTGCCATAAAGCCGGTAGCTTCTATTTCTCGTAGCAATTCGGCCGGGCTTTTAGACGACCAGAATAGTACCTCGTCTTTATATTGCGGTACTTTATGGTGAATTTTAATGCCGGCACCCATTTTATAACCTCCCGGGTGAGGCATTAAAGAAATAATATCGCCGGGTAAAAAAACAAGTTTACCAATAAGGCTCACATTAAGTTCAAATTTGTTACGGGACACAGTTAAGTCAGCAAAAGGCCATGAAGATTTTAAAGCTCCAATTTTTGCGCCACCGGTATTTTTAAACTCGTTCATAAAGCTGTGGTTACATTAATACTTTAAAAGTAAAAAATAAAAGTACATACTAAACTAACGAACAAAAAAAAGGTGCTTCCCTCTGTGAGAAGCACCTTTCTTCAAAAGTACAAAACTAACCCTTATGCATTAATTGAAATCAAAACGTATGCCAAGAGACAAATTATTCTGATCTATTTCGTTATTTGAAAAAACAGGCTGCAAATCGTACTTGGCATACAGGCTAATATCGCCATAACCCACATAAGCACTTACGCCATATACAAAATCGTTTACATTAAAATTACCTTTTGTCCTGTCCTTAACGTCATTGCCATTATCATCTTCAAACTTAATAACCTGTTTTTCTTTTACGTTAAGTCCTACGTAACCACCTAATCCTACCCTGAAGCTATCGTGTATAGGGTAATACGTTTTATCTCCGTTTACTTTCTTTTTAGTAAAATCAAATTCTAAATGTGCCGGTATTACAAGGTTTACATAGCGCAGGCGGGCAACATCTATATTTCGGCCAGCCTCTACAAGTATTGTTTGGGCACCGTCTTTTGCAAAAACTTTGTCGCCATCGGGGCGCAAATTATTGTATTGCAGTGATAAACCATATTTAGCATGCAGCAGGTTATTTTCTTTAAGTATCCTTGTGTTCCAGCTTACGCCCCACTCATAAAAATCGCTCCTCCACCTAAAGTTTTTATCTGCGGTACCATCATTTATAAGCCTGTTTACACCTAATGCAAACACAAATTGCGACTGTGTTCTTTTATATTCATACTGTCTTTTTATAGAATCCCGTACAGAACGCGCTTTACTGTCGTACCTGATTGAAAATCGCCTGCCGTCTTTATACTCTTCAATTTTGCCGTCTACTTTATCTTTTACAAGATCGTCCAGTTTTTGCTGCTCTGCCGCAACAAGCGTTTCTATGTTGTTAGCACGTTTTTGGGCAAGCTCCTGCTTTTTAGCATCTGCCTGGGCAGTGGTAATCTCATTTTTTTCTACCTGAACGTTAACTGCTTCAACCTCCATTTTAAGGGAATCTTTTTGCTGCTTGGTTATAAGTTCTATTTTATCGCCTATAGCATTTGCACGTTCGCTAAATGTTTGTGCACATAATTTTGTAGCGCAAAGGCATAGCAATGCCACTACATAAAAAGTAATAGTTTTCATGTTGTTTGATTTTTGGTAAAAAATTGTTTTTGATTGATGTTTATTGTCGGTTTCTGGAAGCAACAGATGATTTGATAATATTATAGTTCTTGGCTACAGACTGCAGCACCTTACCCCTAAAGCTATCGTTAAGCTCTCCCTCTACCGATGTAAGCAACGAATTAGGGTCTACCTTAACCGATTGTTTTTTTGGCTTGCCAGTTGCAGCAACCTGGTCTGTTACTGCCGGGCTCTCTACCGATGCTAAAAGTTCGGCCGGGTCTACATTAATTTTAGCAGGGCCAGTTTTTACTTTTTCAGCTTCATTAGTAGTCGTGGCAGCTACAGCTTCTTTATTTAGTACCGGTGCCATATTATTTTTTACAATTCCGGTTTTAACCACAGTTGCTTTATTATTTACAAAGGCCGCAGGTTTATTATTAGAAACTGTAGTAGTTGTTACAGCAACCGTTTCCTCCTGCTTAATACTTTCACTGTCAGTTACCGTTGGTTTAAAGCTTTCGCCTACAGATGTTTTTTGCTCGCTTTTACCTTCTGTAATCCTGTTATCGTCAGTAGTAATGCCGTTTTTAGTATTTTGGCTTTCCTGGTTTAAGAACAGCGCCCCAACCAGTAACAGGGCCAAAAAACTTGCTGCCATATACATCCAGGTGCGGTTGGGTTTCTTTTTCTTTTCTTCGGTAACCGATAGCATTGCATCCAGCCTGTCCCATGCCATTTCTGTGGGCTGTATGGTGCGCTGTTCCAGTTTATGCTTAAAGTCCTGTTCTAATTTATTCGGTTCCATTTACGTAATTCTTTTGTTTGTTAATTTGCTCCTGAAGCATTTTGCGTGCGTGGCTCAGTTGCGATTTGCTTGTCCCTTCATTTATCCCCAGCATCTTTGCAATTTCCTGGTGTTTAAAACCCTCTATGCAATACAGGTTAAAAACCATTTTATAACCATCCGGCAGGCTGTCTATAAGGCTTTGTATATCATCTACACTAAAATGACTCTCAATATTATTAAAGGTGTCCTCTACATAATACTCATCTTCCAGGAAACCAACCTTTTTTTGAACCCTTAAATAAGATATACACTCATTTACCATGATCCTCCTTATCCACCCTTCAAAACTACCCTTGTGCTCAAAGTTCTTCAGGTTTGTAAACACCTTCATAAAAGCAGTTATCATTACATCTTCGGCCAGGTGCAGGTCTTTAATATACTGCCTGCAAATACCCAGCATCTTTGGCGCATGCTTAGAGTATATTTTTTGCTGCGCATGCCGGTTGTTATCGGCGGCGAGCTTTATAATGTCTTTTTCTTCCTGGTGTAAATTAATTACTTTCAAAACGGGTCGTATTGGTTGGTGTGTTGGTCGTTGTTGGTTCTCCTTTTCAGTTACAAACCTCCTACTGTAAACATAGACGACAAGGATTGTAAAATGGTTGCATGAAAGGTAATTATTTTTTTAAAATATTTTTAAAAAACTGATATTCAGATTTTTAAATTTTTATTTTTTAAATTTGAAACTACAAAAAAAGCCATCCCTGAGACAGCTTGTATTTGCGCATAGCTAAAAACATTACTTCTTTCTCTCTATAACATAATTCACCATAAGCATAAGCGCCTCTTTGTAAGGCGATGACGGGTAACCCGAAAGCAGCAATAAAGCTTCTTCGCGAAACTGTCCCATTTTTTGCTCAGCATAAGCAAGGCCACCTTTTTGTTTTACAAAATCGATAACCTGCTTAACGCGTTTTTTATCCTTATTGTGGTTTTTAACCGAATTTATAACCCATTTTTTCTCGTCTTTAGAGCAGTTGTTTAGGGCATAAATAAGTGGGAGTGTCATTTTTTGTTCCTTAATATCTATACCGGTAGGTTTGCCTATAGCATCATCGGTATAATCAAAAAGGTCGTCTTTTATCTGGAAAGCCATCCCTATAAGTTCGCCAAATTTGCGCATCTTCTCTGTATCATCCCCTTCGGGATTTACAGAGCATGCACCCAGCGAACAGCAGGCAGCTATAAGTGTAGCGGTCTTCTGGCGGATAATTTCGTAGTAAATATCTTCGGTAATATCCAGCCTGCGGGCTTTTTCTATTTGCAGTAATTCGCCTTCGCTCATTTCGCGAACGGCTACCGAAATTATTTTCAGCAAATCGAAATCGCCATGATCTATAGATAGCAACAAACCTTTACTAAGCAGGTAATCGCCCACCAGCACGGCTATTTTATTTTTCCACAGGGCATTTACCGAGAAGAATCCGCGGCGACGGTTACTGTCGTCCACCACATCGTCATGCACCAGGGTAGCAGTATGTATAAGCTCTATAACGGCAGCACCACGATACGTACGCTCGTTTACCGTACCGCCACTTACCATCTTTGCAGTAAGAAACACAAACATAGGGCGCATTTGCTTGCCCTTGCGGTTTACTATATAATGGGTAATGCGGTTTAGCAACGCCACTTTTGACGACATGGACTCACGGAATTTTTTTTCAAAAATTTCCATTTCCTCTGTTATAGGCTGCTTTATTTGCTCAACGATTTTCATGCGCCTCAAAGATAACAAAAGAGATTGATTACAGAATACAGATTATTCATAATTCCTACAAGACTGAAAACTGAGGCTGCGGCCGGAAACTGATTAAACTGTTTCGGTCTTATTGGCTAATTGCCCGCATGCGGCATCTATATCTTTACCACGGCTGCGGCGCACTTTTGCCACAACGCCGTTATTTTCTAATGCACGAATGTAAGCATCTGTAACCTCTGGGGCTGCCTGCTGAAATTCGCCATCATCTATAGGGTTGTATTCTATAAGGTTAACCTTGCAGGGCACATATTTACAAAAGCGCACAAGGGCATCAATATCTTCTTTTTTATCGTTTATGTCTTTCCAAACCACATACTCATAGGTTACGCGGCTTTTAGTTTTGGCATACCAGTACTCTAACGACTCTCGCAAATCGGCAAGAGGAAAATTAGCACTAAACGGCATTATGCGTGCACGCACGGCATCTATACCGGAGTGTAGTGATACCGCAAGTTTAAATTTAACGGCATCATCGGCCAGTTTTTTTATCATTTTTGGAAGGCCGGATGTAGATACGGTAATCCTGCGGGGGCTCATACCCAAGCCTTCGGGCGATGTAATTTTTTCTATGGCCTTAAGTACATTATTGTAGTTCATGAGCGGTTCGCCCATTCCCATAAACACTATGTTGCTTAGCGGCCTGTTGTGGTACAGGCGGCTCTCGCTGTCTATGGCAGCTACCTGATCGTAAATTTCATCGGGGTTAAGGTTACGCATGCGCTTTAGCCTTGCCGTTGCACAAAAATTACAATCCAGGCTGCAACCCACCTGGCTGCTTACACAGGCGGTAGTTCGGGTCTTGGTAGGTATAAGAACACTCTCTACCACAAGGCCATCGTGCAGGCGTACAGCATTTTTTACGGTACCATCGGTACTTTGCTGCATCTGGTCTACATGAATGTGGTTTATAACAAAGTTGTCCTGAAGCATCTGGCGGGTAGCTTTGCCTATGCTTGTCATATCGTCAAAGGTATGCGCACGTTTGTTCCACAGCCATTCGTATACCTGGTTGCCACGAAATGCTTTATCGCCATTTGCCACAAAAAAATCACGAAGCTGGTCTTTTGTTAGCGCCCTTATATCTTTCTTCTCCATTTGCATGCTGCAAAGGTAGTAACTATTTGCCAATAATTTATTTATGCTTAAGGCTACCTAAAATTTAGGTTTCACATAATTTAAAAAGCAAATACACTAAGGGCATGTTTAGTAAACATATAAACATTGCAGCCTTTATTACAATACATTTATTTGCTTATAAAATAATCCCAGGCGGCCTTAGCTATATCGGCAATTATAGCTTCTGTAGCCTTTGTGCTTTCGGTGGTATTGGTAACATAAACGGCAATTGCAAAATGCTTGTTATTAGGCAATGTTACTATACCTGCATTATTTAGAGCTATTTGCAGGCCATTATCGTCTGTGCCAGACATACCGGTTCTGTGTGCTACCACAGTATTTGCAGGCAGCTTTCCTTTTATGAGTGTTGCACCGCGCGAATTATCTTTCATTAACTTATAAAGATATGCAGTACTGTTTTTACTGAGTACTTTGTTATTGTAAAAAAGCGCAAGCAATTTAGTAGTTGCCAGAGGCGTTGTAGTATTTACTTTTGCAAGCTCCCCGTTAGCCATTTGCTCTTCATTATATTGTATTAAAAAGTCTTTAATTCCAACCGAGTTTATAAACTCCTGCACCACGTGCGTTCCTCCTATAAGTCTTAACAAAATATCGCAGCCGTTATTGTCGCTATGAGATACCGTGTATTTTAAAACTTCATTTAGCGTTAAGGTCACATTGCCGTTGGGATATTTTTCTTTTATAGGGCTCCAGGTATCAAGCAGTTCTTTGCTGCTAATAAATATTTTTTGGTTTAGCGACAATTGCCCATCGTCTACCCTTTTTAACACAGCTAAAGCAATGTGGAATTTAAACACACTCATCATTGGGAAATTTTTATCGCCATTAATTGAGAGCGTGTCTCCATCTTCGATACTTAAAACCGACACTCCTACAGTAGCTTTTTTACCCGAAACGATGTTTTCTATCTTTTCCTCAAGGCCCGTCATTGTTTGGGCAGAAGCCTGATATGCAAAAAACAAGAATATTAAAGTGTACAAATAGATTTTGCTGATCATAAATTAGGTAGTTATTTAAATTGGCGAAATCCTTTATCTATAGTATAAAGACACAGGATTTGTTTTAGTGATGCCTCCAAATTTAGTAACTTTTGGTGATTTAGCGATTTGTTGCTTAAATTTGCATAATATTAAACTTTTACCATGCACTTTATATCAGACGAACTGGAAGATTATGTTGCTAACCACAGCGAAAGCGAACCCGCTTTACTGGCTGCGCTAAACCGTGAAACATTACAAAAAGTATTACAGCCGCGCATGCTTAGCGGCCACTTTCAGGGTAGGGTTTTAAGCATGATCGCCAAACTGCTAAACCCAAAGTACATACTGGAGATAGGTACTTTTACGGGATATGCAACACTTAGCCTAGCAGAAGGCCTGCGCGAAAACGGTACTATTGATACTATTGATATAAATGAGGAGCTGTACGACTTACAGAAAAAATATTTTGACCTTTCTGACTATAAAGGCCAGATAATACAGCACATTGGCAATGCGCTGGATATCATACCAACATTAGGCAAAAAATTTGACCTCGTATTTATTGATGCCGATAAAGAAAATTACCTTAACTACTTTAACATGATAGTACCCCTTATGAACAAAGGAGGTATTATACTTAGCGATAATGTATTGTGGAGCGGCAAGGTATTAGAACCTTTAAACCCCAAAGATAAAAGCACTAATGTTTTATTGCAATATAATAAGATACTTAAGGAAGACCCAAGGGTAGAAACCGTGTTGTTACCCATTCGTGACGGGCTCACTGTTAGTAGGGTTATCTAAATGTTCCTGCTGTTTAGGAAAATACCTGTCTCTTAAATAAATATACAATTTAAGCACCAGCCAGCCTGTAAACAACCCAAAGGCATACCCTGTAAGGATGTCGCCGGGATAGTGAAGCCCAAGGTAAATGCGGCTGTAAGCAAATATTAACGGCCATAAAAAGAAAAAGCCCATATATTTAATATAGGGATGCAGCACCCTGTATAAAAAGAAGGCTACCGCCATAGAGTTAGACGCGTGCCCGGATATAAAGCTGAACGACTTGCGATTTTGTACCGACCTTATTAGCCCGGCAAGCTCTGGGTTATTGCCCGGACGAAGCCTTTGTACGGTAAATTTTATAAGGTTTGTAGTTTGGTCTGTAACAAGCAGCAACAGGGTTATCATACCTATAATTAAAAAGGCATGTTTAGTACCCAGCCTTTTAAAGGTTAGGTATAAGATAATCGCAAAAATGGGTATCCAGCTTATTTGCTTTGTAATAATTGCCCACATGGGGTCGAAAGTTTCAGACCCTAAACCGTTAAGATATACAAATACTTCCCTGTCTAATTGCTGCAGTTTTTCGAGCATATTATTTAATACGTTTTATAGGGCCAGACATGTCTTCTATATCTTCTTTTACTTTAGCAATTTCAGAGTGTATATCGTTATGCACGCCCTCATTACCTATCTCTGTAAAAGTTTTCTTTAAACCATCAATATCGGCACTTTTATGTATCTCGCTCTTAATATCGTTAGTAGCGCTTTTAAGCTGCTGCATGCCTTTCGCAAGGCCACGTGCAATTTCCGGTATCTTATCAGATCCGAAAAGCATGAGTACGATTAATATTATTACAAAAAATTCTCCGCCTCCTATTCCAAACATAGCTCTAAATTTTAATACACAAATGTAATTATAAATTACGTGTTTTAACCCGTAGCCGGATGTGCTTTTACTGTAAATTTAAGTTTATTTAACTATTTGCAATTTGCGGTAAATAAATATCTCCTGCCGAACTATAATCAACAGGAGATATTTAAAGATGAAATTAATTGCTAACTTTTATTATTGTTTGATCATTTTCTGCACCTCTGTACCGGTACCCGATTGTAGCGCAACATAATAAACGCCGCTGCTTAAGTTATTCACATCAATATCATTCCCTGCTTTAGACTGTAGCACTATCCTGCCGGATGCATCGGTAATTGTAACGTCCTCAACAGTTTTATCTCCTGCAAAATGCAATATATTTGCTACAGGGTTTGGAGCGATGAGGGTTTTATTTTTCTTAGTTATCGTATTGGTGCCAAGAGCAGTAGCCGTATAGGATTCGTAAGTTGTTGTAGTTTGGTTTATAATATCCAGCGCAGGAATATTTAAAGTTGTAGAGATACTTCTAAATACAGGTGCTGTTGTAAGAATTGCACCATAATAGCTGTAAATAGTCTGGTTAACAGTTCCTGCAGGAAAACCAAGGTAAGTAAGTGCAATATCCTGCACTATTTTAAGCCTTGTTACTGGTGTTTGGTTAGCCGCTCCTGCATTTACAGTAAGTGTACCATAGGCATCTACAGTTGTTACGCCTGTACCCGTAAACAAACCGGACACTCCCATACCTGTAAATGTACCCGCTAAATCATCTGTATTTGTAAAGCCATAAGAGAGGGGGAAATCGCCTAAAAACCCATTGTTTGTGCTATAATTTATTTCCATTCCGCCGGCTTGAAATCCTGTAAGGGAATATCCGCCTGCCGCTGAGGTAGCTAAATAATAATTTGTAACATTGTTTCCCGCCGTTGTTCTCACTAACATAGTAGAACCCGGAAATGTGCTAACTTCTTCTCCTGTAGGTACAATTACTCTTGTAGATGATTGCCCCTCATCAACAAGCTGGTCAAAATTCCAGGCAACATTAGCACCGGTAGCGCTTTGATCAATGGGTGTTGGCGAACTAACCAATGTATATACATCTTCCTCGATATTCGGTGTAAAAGTATAAAATGATGGAATAACTTCCTGTGCAAACGCTGCTCCTGAGATAAACATTGCTGATAAAAGTAATTTTATTTTCATGGTGTTTTGTTTTAATTTCTTTCAAAAATATAAATAAAACACCAACTTACCCTATTAATATTCAGCACATTTAACCAAATATTAATATTTACCGCGTTTTTTTCACACTGAGCAACTTACATCAATATAGCGCTATCGCTTCTTTGCCTCTATCCGGTCAAATTTGGTTTTAATCTCCTGTTTAGGCCATGTATTATTCGTCTCGTCTATATCGGCAGTTTGCTGTTTAGGGTCTACCGTAATTTTCTTAACCTGCTTGTTTGTAGCAAAAACGCGGCTCGCCGTCTGGTTGTTCTTTCTCCATATCTGCACGGGGAAGGTAGATGTTTCTGTAGTGCCATCCTCAAAGGTTAGTTCTGCAATAATAGGCATCAGCATATCGCCGGGTTTATCAAAGGTTACTTCATAAAAATACTTAGGCTGTTTAAGCTTTGCCCTTTCTTCCGGCGTAAATTTCTCCTGAATGTAATCGTTCAACAACTTAACATCGGCTGTAGCCAATGGTTTTTTAAGGTCTTTGTTAAAATCAGGGCCTTCGGTAACCATGTATACAAACGGGCCGCCTTCCTGCCCAAACCTGCCTTTTTTAACCGTGGCATCTTTAAGTTCCTTAGGCTGGGTTTCGGTTACGTAATACTGCTTAACATCAGCAATACCTATATCTACATAGTTTGTAGAATAGAACCATCCCCTCCAAAACCAGTCAAGGTCTACCGCCGAGGCATCTTCCATAGTACGGAAAAAATCCTCCGGCGTTGGGTGTTTAAACTTCCAGCGGTTGGCGTATGTTTTAAAAGCATGGTCAAAAAGATCGTGCCCCATAATAGTTTCGCGCAAAATATTCAATCCCGTTGATGGCTTTGCATAAGCATTAGACCCAAACTGGTGTATCGATTCTGAATTGGTCATTATAGGCTCCAGAAACTTCTGTTCGCCACTCATGTACGGAACAATTTTAGCGGCAGGCCCGCGTCTCGACGGATAATCTGCCATATATTCCTGTTCTGTTAAGTATTGAAGAAACGTATTAAGCCCTTCATCCATCCACGTCCACTGCCTCTCGTCACTGTTAACGATCATCGGGAAGAACGTATGCCCCACCTCGTGAATTATTACGCTGGTCATGCCATATTTTATCTGGTCGCTCAGGTACCCATTTTCATCGGGGCGGCCGTAGTTCCAGCATATCATGGGGTACTCCATCCCCTGGTCTGCGGCCGAGATGGATATTGCTTTAGGGTACGGATAATCGAACGTATATTTAGAATAGGTTCTTAACGTATGTGCTACAACTTTTGTAGAGGTATCTCCCCAAAGCGGGTTACCCTCTTTAGGATAAAGCGATATGGCCATAGCTGTTTTTGTGGCAAGCTGCACTGCCATAGCATCATAAATAAACTTACGCGAGGTAGAAAATCCAAAATCCCTAACGTTAGTTGCCTTAAATTTCCACGTCTTCTTTTTATCGCTAAAGGTTTTTTCGGCAGCCTCGGCTTCGGCCTGGGTTACAATCACCACAGGTTTATCAAATGTTTTGGTAGCCAGTTCATAACGTTTTAACTGCTCGGCGGTAAATACGTCTTTCCTGTTTTGCAAATCGCCCGTTGCTTCCATAATATGGTCGGCAGGTACAGTAATGTTGACCTCAAAATTGCCGAAAGGCAGTGCAAACTCCCCCGATCCCCAAAACTGCATATTCTGCCAGCCCTCTACATCATTATACACCGCCATACGCGGGTAAAACTGCGCTATAACATACAGGTTGTTATTGTCTTTATCAAAATGCTCGTAGCCCGATCGGCCACCAATAATCTGATAGTTATTTATATTGTACCACCATTTTATACTAAAACTAACCGACTCCCCGTGTTTTAACGGCTTAGGCAAATCAATACGCATCATGGTTTGGTTCACGGTATATTTCATGGGCTTGCCGGCAGCATCTTTTACATACTCAAGCTTAAAGCCACCGTCAAATTCGGCTTCCATATACGTGCGTGCAAAACCATCAGCTTTATAAGCCGCATCCATTTTCTGGCTCTCTATAAGTTTAGAGGGTGATTTGGCATCATGCTGGTTCTGGTCCAGCTGTACCCATAAGTAGTCTAAATTTTCGGGCGCGTTGTTATGGTAGGTAATGGTCTCTGTACCGTATAGTTTTGTATTTTTATCATCGAGCTCAATATCCATTTTATAGTCGGCCTGTTGCTGGTAGTAGGCAGGCCCGGGTGCCCCAGATGCTGTGCGGAACATATTGGGCGTAGCCAAAAGATCGTACATCTGGCTAAAAGGGTTGCTGTCGGTATGTCCCGGTTCATGCTTTGCAGGAGGCGGTGTTGGCGTTTGGGCCGTAGCCTGTAAAGCCGCTATAACGGCTATAGTATAGAATATTTTTTTCATGCTAATTAAAATCTAAAGTACCCGAAGGTGTATCGTGTGTAAGCATCAGGCTTTTTTTTATGCCGTTTACTTTTGTGTGTATAATATTTTGCTGTTCGCTGTGGGCTTCAAACAAAAAGGTATTGTTAACTTCTATGGTATTTATTTTGACATCTGCCGGAACGGTAAGGTAACAAATAAGAATATCATCTTCGGTTTCGCGGTCTAAAAACGTAATGGGTTTAGCAATGCCGTTTACTTTGATGTGTACTTTATCTGCAAAATATTTTTTGAGGTAATCGGTCGTTTCAGGAATTTCTTTTTGAGTAGTGAGGTACAGTTTTTTGCCGTATTTTTTAGATAATGCAGCATCAAGGTCGTCTATAAAAATACGGGCAGTTATTTGCAGTTCCTTTTTTTGGGGCGCATACGCTACCTGAAAAACCGACACATAATATTTATGCACAGCCGCAGATGTAAGCGTTACAGCTAACAACAAAAGAATTAAATACGCACCAGCCTTTTTCATAAACGTACCAAAACACAAACATAATTGTTTTATTAGAAATAAGAAAGTTAAAAAGAGTGGATTTAAATAAGGGTGATACCAATACATGAATACCCGGTGATTCATTACATCCGAGTGAAGCTAAGGCCTTAAACTTCGTTGCGTGAAGCAAATTGTAGGTTGAGGCGTTAAGCATCATTTGCTGTTTGAGCGTAGCGAGTTCAAATGATTTAGCTGAAGCTATATTTTCTAGCATAAGAAGTTAGAGCCTTGTCCCGATAGCTATCGGGATTGCTTCTTTTGTTTCAAGACAAAAGAAGAGATTTACCCATGCACTGCCCCGCTCTTCCCATAACTCTGAATTAGTTCGCCTTCAAACTCCAGCCATTCTGCCCAGCGTTTGTCTACATCTACATCGGTGGCGTATTTGCGGGCAAAGTTTAAAAAGGTGGTATAGTGTGTAGCTTCGCTTACCATAAGGTCGTAGTAAAACTTAGCCAGTTCTTTATCAGCTATATTTTGGTACAGTACCCTGAAACGCTCGCAGCTCCTTGCCTCTATCATGGCAGCAAAAAGCAGGCGGTCTATAAAAGAGGTATTGCGGCTCACATCTTTCCGGGCAAACTTCATAAGCTGGCTCACGTAATCGTCTTTTCTTTCCCTGCCAAGTGTATAGCCACGCTGTTTGATGATTTCAACCACCATATTAAAGTGTTCCATTTCTTCAATAGCTATCTCTGCCATTTTCTGGATAAATTCTATATGCTCTGAATTATTTGAGATTAAATACAGCGCATTAGCCGCAGCCTTTTGTTCGCACCAGGCATGATCTGTAAGTATTTCTTCGAGGTTAGATTCGGCTATAGTAGCCCAACGGGGATCGGTTAAGAGTTTAAGTCCAAGCATAACGTGTGAATTACGATGGCAAAAATAAGTAATTTAGGGATGTGGGCAAAATGGGTTTGTATCAGTAATGGAAATCTCAAACCTACAAGGTTTTATCCGGGTTCCTACAAGGTTTTAAAAAACCTTGTAGGTATTATCTGAAAATTCTAACCGTAGAGCAGCTTGGGTTAAACCAAAAGATATTTTGAATTTATACCCTCGTCCCTAATTCTCTCAACACCCTTACAAAATCCTCTACAATTGCTTCCTGTTTTTCAGATGCTCCATTTTTGCATATCCATTTACCGGCAACAATAGTCCCGGCAATATCACTTACATCAGCTGTATACACAAAAGTATTGCACAGGTTTTGTAGCGAAGCTGTAGCTGCCAGTGGCGATGTTGCTTTTAGCACAACCGCATCAAAAGGCTGACCTACTGCAAAAAACTTTTCACTGGGTGCACCCATAGCTTTTCGGCCTGCCTGCCACGCCATTTTTAAGGCATTAAAGCCACTATTGCCCTGCCCAGCATTGACGAATGTAGTACGCTTATGCGAAATAAGACGCTGCCCATAATCTAATATACGCAGCTCGTCGAGCGGGTTTAGACCAACGTGGCTATCGGTGCCAATGCTCCAGTTGCCGTTGTGGTTTTTATAATCTTCAAAACGGAAAAGCCCATCGCCAAGGTTACCCTCTGTACTTGGGCACAGCACCACGTTAGCACCGCTTTGAGCAATACCTTTTACCTCTGTATCGTCAAGGTGTGTAGCATGCACAAGGTGGTAATTATTGTTAACATTACAATTATCGAGCAGCCACTGCACAGGGCGTTTGCCATGAAAAGCAACACAGTCTTCTATCTCTTTTAACTGTTCGCTCACATGAATGTGGAACGGCCTACTGCCATCTAAACCGTTGCAAACTGCAATAACATCTTCGGGCTTTACGGCACGTAACGAATGTATCCCAACGCCCACATTAGCATTGTCATACGCCTTGGCAGCAGAATCGCTGCTTTCAAGAAGTTTGTAGTAATCTGTTATCGTACTACTTATAAATCGTTTTTGACGCACTACCGGTTCCTGCCCAAAACCGCCCTGCTGGTAAAACATGGGTACCAGTGTAATGCGTATTCCTGCTGTTTTTGCAGCAGCAATAAGTCTCGACCCCATTTCGGCAAGGTTAGCATAAGGTTTGCCATCTTTATCGTGGTGCAGGTAATGAAACTCTGCCACAGCTGTATAACCGTGCCGTGCCATTTCGGTGTACAGCATCGTTGCAACGGCTTGCATCTGTTCGGGCGACAGTGTTAATGCCAACCCATACATCGCGTTACGCCAGCTCCAGAAATCATCGGCTAATCCGGTATCGGTGTGCAATTCTGCCAGGCCTGCCATAGCGTACTGAAAGGCATGCGAATGGGCATTCTGAAAACCCGGCAGCGCATAGCCATTTACAATTTCTCCTACCGGCTTTTCGCTTTCGGTTATAGAAAGTATATTGCCTAAAGCATCGAGTTTTACAACAGCATTAGCAATCCAGCCATCCTCGGTAAGGAGGCCTTTAAAAGTATAGGTAGTGGCAGTCATCAAGCCTGTAAAGTTTTAATAAGTTGGGTAAAAACATTTTTCAGCGCTTCGCGTATCTGTGCTGCATTCTCTTCAGAATAATTAGTTTCGGAGGCATCCATGTAATTAGTTTTAGCCATCTCTAACTGCAACGCATGAATGTTGTTTTGCGGCTTGCCAAAACTGCGCGTTATATGCCCGCCTTTAAACGGGTGGTTATGTTCGGCTTTGTATGTATTGGTTTGTAAAGCATTCCACGCTGCATCTATAATAGTTGCCGATGCCGATGAGCCATCATTATCGCCCAAAATAAGATCCGGGAATGCCTCTTTTTGAATACCCGGAACTACCTTGCGTATAGAGTGCGCATCAAACAAGAGTGCTACGCCAAACTCTTTTTTAGTTTGCTCCAGTAGTACTTCTATTTGCTCGTGGTAGGGTATGTAGTATTGGTGTATCCTTTCAGCAATTTCATGCTCGTCCGGCTCGCCCGTTTGGTACAGCGGCTCGCCGTTAAAGTTAGTAAGCGGTACCAGCCCGGTTATCACGCGCCCATCGGTATACAGTGGTTTACTTTCGGGGTCGCGGTTAAGGTCTATAACCCAGCGGCTGTAATTCGCCTTTATAACAGTAATGCCCATTGCCGGTGCAAAATCATACAGGCGGTCTATAAACCAGTCGGTATCATCGGGCGTTTCTGCCTTGCCAGGAAAAAGCCTGGAGGCAATTTCGGGCGGAAAAAACGTACCGGAATGCGGCGAACTGATTATAATAGGAACCTTTGGGGCTGTGGGTTGCGTAACGTGAAAAACATCCATAACGGGTTTATTTTTTTATTCAAACTATAACAAAGATACGTTTTTGAAGATAATTTATATATGCAAAAATTATTACAGCAATATACTGTGCATTAAACAACGTGTTTTTATTTTAAAGTTTGCATGGCGTATTTGAACGTGTTTTAATGAAAGTAAAACTGTTTGTAAATCACTTTTTAAAATAGTTGGCACGACCTCATTAATTAACATTTGTAAAGTATTGCCCATTATTGAGGTCTTAATTTTGCCCCTTAATTAAAACGTATTACAATGAACTGGATTTATCTTATCCTTGCCGGATTTTTAGAAATTGGCTTTACTACCTGCATGAAACTATCTAACAATTTTACCAATATAAAATGGACTGCCGGGTTTATAGCCTGTATAGTAATTAGTTTTTATTTTGTAAAAAAAGCATCGGTAACCATACCTTTAGGTACAGCATATGCGGTATGGACGGGTATTGGCGCAGTAGGCACGGTACTTATGGGTATTATTTACTTTAACGAGCCAGCCAACTTCTGGAGGATATTTTTTATAGCAACCTTAATATTATCTATTATTGGCCTTAAGTTTTTAGGCGAGCCATCTACACCGGCTTCGTAAGTATTTCGCATCCTTATGTGCCTGCGCTATTATAGAGATGTGTTTATCTAACATCCTATACCCAAATTCTAAAAAGGGTGTCATAATTTATATGCCGTTCCTCCGGAACTCTATAAAAATATTTAAAGAAAGTCTATAAACATTTCGCCCCGCCGGGGCTTTACTACTTGCTGATATTCTGAGTTCCGGAAGAACGGTATGTTTATAGAAATAGATTGCTATACCGGGGGTAAGAGCTCCGGAGGAGCGGCATATTTCATATCACTTCCCGATGTGCAAATGTGTTCCTTTGCGCAACTTTGTGATATATAACCCTATTTTTCCTTAGTAAATGTGGTCGATGTCCCGTTTTGCTTTAATACAAATCCCGTAGGGCTAAATACCATTGCCACACCCGATGCATCGTGCCTAAACTCAGTATTGGTCTTGGCTACAACGTAAAACGTACCCTGCTCTTCGGCATGTACACGCAATTGGCCGTTTACTGCCTTAATTTCAATTTTTACCGGCATATTAGGGTTGGTGTAAAAGCCCTCATAGCTTTTAAGTACATTATCGGGTACTTTAAAGTTAGTGAAATCAGGAAAGCGATACGGTATTTTATAATAGCAGCTTAGTATGCCCAACACAAGGTCGTTAAAGTTGCAATTTTCGGCATTTAAAATGAGCGAAAAACCAAGCTGTTCTTTAGGGTAATATCCCACAACCGACCTGAAACCTTCTATACTGCCATTATGGCCTGTAAACTTGCGTTCGGCAAACATAAAGTTGAATAAGCCTTTGCCAAAGCCGCTGTCTATTTTAGCCATCTCGGCTAATGATTCCGGCTTAACTAACTTGCCATCATACAATGCTTTGATAAACTTGGTAAGGTCGCCGGGAGTGCTTTGCAACCCGCCCGATGCCCCTAAAACAGTTTCGTGAAGTTCTGGTTCCTTTTCCCAGTAACCATCAGTAAAAGTGTAGGACAGCGCCTCGTTTCTCTTTGTATTTATTTTATTGGAATACTGTGTATGTGTCAGCCCGGCTGGTTTTATAATGCGCTGTGTTACATTCTCTTTAAACGTTTTTTTTGTAATATCCTGAATAATGTAGCCTAATAGTAAATAATTAGAACTGCTTACCTGTGCGAGGCTGTCTGGCGGCAAAGCAGGTTGGTACCCATACAGCCTGTCCAGTACATCTTTTCGGGTTTGCAGTTTGGTTTTAAACTGCTCAAAATTGGCATCGTTAGCCAAGTCATAAATGCCGCTTTTATGATTAAGCATGAAGCTTATGGTAATCTTATCGGCATTTTTTATTTTCGGGAAAAACTCGGTAAGTTTAGTTTGCAGCGTTAATTTTTTCTCCTCAATTAACTGGAAAACAATTGCCGAAGTGAACACCTCGGTAATTGCGCCTATTTTAAATTTAGTATCATTAGCCAGCGGTAGTTTATTGGTCATGTCGGCATAGCCATATGCTTTTTCAAAAACCACCTGATTTTTTTCGCGTATGCTAACCGCACCCATAAACTTTTTATTGGCATAATAATAGTTGAGCAGGCTGTCAATTTTGCGAAACTTTGCACCCTCATTTTGTGCCATAACCGGCAGGGTAACTACAAAGGCAAGTAAAATTAATAACGCTTTTTTCATGTATTATTTAGTCTAATTTTTTGCGATTTTAATAATAATGTCACTAACACAGCTCTAACCCGTCTTGAGAGGGGCTGGAGTGTGTTACTCCCTAAAAATAATATTTTAATGCGCCTCCAGCCAGCTCACACCTTCACCAAGGTCTACCTCAAGCGGCACATCAAGGATAAAGGCATTTTCCATTTCTTCCTTTATCATGGGCTTGATACGGTCTAACTCTGTATTATGAACGTCAAAAACAAGCTCATCGTGTACCTGTAGCAACATTTTACTTTTCCAGTTCTCGTTTATAAGCCTTTTATGAATGTTAATCATCGCAATTTTAATAATATCTGCAGCACTACCCTGTATAGGGGCATTCACGGCATTACGCTCGGCACCGCCGCGTACAACCTGGTTTTGCGAATTAATATCTTTTAAATACCTCCTGCGCCCGGTTATGGTGCGCACATAACCCTGCTCTCGTGCCAGTTCTACCTGCTCCTGTATGTATTGTTTAAGGCGCGGATACGTTTTATAATACGCCTCAATAAGGTCTTTAGATTCGCCACGGCTTAACGACGTCTGGTTGCTTAACCCAAACGCAGATACTCCATAAACTATACCAAAGTTTACCGTCTTGGCATGGCTGCGCTGCTCGCGGGTAACATCTTCTAAGGCAATGTTAAATACTTTTGCCGCCGTAGATGCGTGAATGTCCTCCCCATTTTGGAACGAGCGAATCATTTCCGGGTCGCCGCTTAGTGCCGCAATAATCCGCAATTCTATTTGAGAGTAATCCGCGCTTACTATAGTGTAATTCTCATCGCGGGCGATAAATGCTTTTCTAATTTGCCTGCCTCGTGTAGTACGTATAGGGATGTTTTGCAGGTTAGGGTTGTTGCTGCTTAGCCTGCCGGTGGCGGCTACGGTTTGCATGTAATCGGTGTGTACACGGCCGGTTGCAGGCTTAACCTGTAGTGGCAGTGCATCTACATACGTATTTTGCAGTTTTACAAGCTGTCTCCACTCTAATATATCTGCAACTATCTGGTGCTCACTAGCAAGGTACGACAGTACCTCTTCGCCGGTGGCATATTGCCCTGTCTTGGTCTTTTTAATTTTATTGCCGCCTATTTTCAGTTTGTCAAATAGTATCTCGCCCAACTGCTTTGGCGAACCTAAGTTAAAACTCTGGCCGGCGGTTTCGTATATCCTTAACTCTAAAGCTTTACTGTCTGTAGCCAGTTCGCCCGAAAGTTCTTTAAGGTAAGCGGTATCAAGGTTGATGCCTTCCTGCTCCATATAAGCCAGTACCGGCATTAGCGGAATTTCTATCTCGTCGAATAATTTTCGGGTTCCGGTGCGTTCCAGTTCCGGTGCAAAAATTTCTTTTAGTTGTAACGTAACATCGGCATCTTCAACGGCATATTCTTTAACCGTCTCTACATCTACGTCGCGCATGGTTTTCTGGCCTTTACCTTTTTTACCTATCAGCGCCTCAATTGGCATAGGGCTGTATTTTAAATACGTTTCGGCAAGGATATCCATACCATGGCGCATATCGGGGTTTATAAGGTAATGCGCTATCATGGTATCAAAAAACTTACCTTTTACGGTAATGCCATAATTGGCAAGTATTTCAAGGTCGTATTTTAAATTCTGGCCTACTTTCTCTATACTCTCTTCTTCAAAAAACGGAATGAATTTGTTTACCACCTCCTGTGCCTCATAGCGGTTAGCCGATACAGGCACGTAAAACCCTTTTCCTTTTTCCCATGAAAATGATAAGCCCACAAGCTCTGCCGTAAGCGCATCTATACCGGTAGTTTCTGTGTCAAAACTTACTGTTGTTTGTTTTAACAGGTCGCGTAGCAGGAAGTTAATCGCCATCGGGCTTTCGGCCAACTGGTAGTGGTGATCTGTATTTTCGAGGGTTTTATAAAATGACGGAGTGTCTGCCGCTGTTTCAGGATCGGCAGCGCCTATGTTAAATAAGTCAAATTGCTGCGTAGGCTTGGTAATTGTCTGCGTAGGCGAGAAACCCTGCGAAGGCACATCCTCATAACTTTCGCCGGGAGCAAATAACTTATGAAACTGGTCTGCCATACGGCGAAATTCCAGTTCGTTAAACAACTCTTCTACTTTTGGGGTATCAGGTGCCGTGAGTTCATAATCTACTTCGTTAAAGGTAACATCGCAGTCAATAATAATGGTTGCCAGTTTTTTAGACATGATGCCTTTTTCTTTATTGGCTTCAATATTCTCGCGCATTTTACCCTTTAACTCATGGGTATTGGCAAGGAGGTTCTCCATAGTGCCATAATCTTTAAGCAGTTTTTTGGCAGTTTTTTCGCCTACACCCGGTAATCCGGGAATGTTGTCTACCGCGTCGCCCATCATGCCCAGGTAATCTATAACCTGCTCCGGGCGTTCAATTTCAAAACGCGCCAGTACCTCCGGCACGCCCCATATTTCTATGCCGTTACCCATACGGGCAGGGCGGTACATAAACACATTTTCGCTTACAAGCTGCGCAAAATCTTTATCGGGTGTAACCATAAAAACCTGGTAACCCTGTTTTTCTGCCTGCTTAGCAACGGTACCTATAAGGTCGT
>Ga0247806_10000454_pt1 | contig 25910 bp, 13 predicted proteins | sample UWRJL059202B1_FD_179935 | JGI IMG/M metagenome (GOLD analysis project Ga0247806, IMG submission 179935) | Plant litter microbial communities from Arlington Agricultural Research Station in Wisconsin, United States - UWRJ-L059-202B-1 | ecosystem: Environmental > Terrestrial > Plant litter >... | reverse complement strand
CATCTATACTTATTAATATTTTCAAATAAAATTTAGAAAATATAATAAGTATTAGATAGAAAGAAGCGAAGCATTGCTTTGTAAAAGCTATGAGAGAGTAGAGACGGGCGCAAGCCCGAAAAAAAAACAGGGTATTATTTTACCCAACCTGTAACTTGTTAGAAGTTCTAGCTTTTGTCTTGTAAGTATTACATAATTAATTAAAGTAATACTTACAAGACAAAAGCTAGGAGGATTTGTTGAGGCAGCCCCCTTCTAACAAGTTACAGGTTGGGTAAAATTAGGAGCTATGCCAACAGCTGTTAGCACCCTGCTAAAGCGATCCCGCCCTTTTGTGGATTGCCATGTGTCGAATTAGTCAGAGTCTGTAAATACAGACTCTGACTAGATTTGACTTGGAGAGCGAAGTCCGCTTCGCTCAATCCGCAAAACCCCTAACTGTTACACGCAGTAATTGGGTGCTACCCCCTTTTATTATTATTTATAATAATAAAAGGGGTTGTCTTAATTTAAAAAATTTAGACTAGGCCTAGTCTAAATTTTTTAAATTAAGACGAGTAGGAAGGTTCCCTACCCATATTTTTTCTTGTCTGTAAGACTAGGCTGTACTTTAGTCAGAAGCGTATGCATTCCATTCGCTTGGTCCAAGCCTTTGCCTAATTTTCCCCAACCCTTTCCTAGCTTTTGTCTTAAGACAAAAGCAAGGAGTCTTCCTTGCCGGAAGGGGAAAATGATGCCTTCTGTATATGTATTCGTGAGGATTGCCAAGTAAAATTACATATTAATATGTAATTCTACATGGCAATCCCACGAACGACTATATAAAAAGATGTATTTTAAGGTCTAAAAAAATAGCAAAGGGGAGCTTGATAGCTTGCATTAAAATTATGCCTCCAAAAAACGTTCCTTTCCACAAAGGGTATAACGATAAGTGTATTTATAGTAAGTAATAGATTAGTACTTCGAGCCTTAAGATCTTAAAATCCTTACAGCCAAAGCCTATGCTATGTTTAATTTGCATTAAACATAATTCGTGCTAGTATTGCACGTATTTAAGAGTATCCTAAAGCTAGTTTCGAGTTTTAGATGCCTTCAACTCTTATCTTTTACCAACTTAGCCTTCCTGCCGTGCCTATGTTATACTTTACTTTGTGTTATAGTAAAGTCCGTCGCCACGGATATAATCCGTGGCATTATCAAAAATGAAATTAATATTCGGAATATAGACAACAGGTAAACCAGAGGTTAATATACCCAACTCCTCTCGTACGAAGGGGCTATCTTTATTTTACTCTAATTTCCTCTAGAAGATAGAAACCATACTGTCTCACGACGTCGAGTAAGGGGCTTACTTCTCCTAGCTAAAGCTAGGTCAAGCTTAAACGCATTTCTGCCTTCAAGACCACATGTGGTCTTGGAGGCAGATCTGCTAATTCATTTAGAGGCGCCCTTTTCCATAGATCTGAAAGTTTGTGACAACCATCATATCCTCCCCCTCTTGCAAGGGTTGATTCTTTCGAACCAGGTCCGACTATATCTTCGTCTTCCATGTTTTCTCTAGGTTTGTGATTAGCAAAATTATTTAAATATGCACAACTCAACCCAAAAACATGGCATCGCTTCGACTTAAACTTTATCATGTTTAAGTTTACAACTCGAGGGCTTTTACCTCTAACGTGGAACGTTTAGTCTGTTAGCTTTGTCGGGAGTAGTTTGACATTATTCAGACTACTCTGACGAGTTAGCACCGTCTTATCCATTTCCCTCTCAGGAGTCTTCCTTAACATAAGAAGATTGACATCCTTACAACTATTTTTTTTCACCATAAGGCTCTCCCTTATGACTTTGTACGTAAGGCTTTAGGACTTTGACAGTTTTGATCCATTCTTAAACTACATCAGGGGACCTCACCCCCGTCTTAATTTAACCCAGCTCGTGTAGCTTATTAAACGACGAACAGCCGTACCCTTCATGATTCCTGCATTCATGTGGATAAGCTAACATTTTCAAATCTCTTCTACCTAATTTAACTGCTTTTATATTTTCTATATGAAAAATTGTGCACACGGTAAATACAGGTAAGGACGAGAAACTAACGCCTTGTTTCCAAGGCTATTGGAGTACACCTTAACAGTCACCCGTGCCAGTCTTATGGCTCCTGGGAAAATTATCCTATATTCTACATCTGCCCAACTTGTGGAAGGAAAAAATATAGATGACTGTAAAATACCGTCTACTCTCTGCTCTTTTACACTACATCTGAAAGCCAAGCTACCTAGCCTGTTGGTTGAACCAACCTGGGCTTGATAGGCGCGCTCTCTCAGAGGGAAGTGGTTTAGATCCGCGAAGGCCCATTCACTTTTTCAAGTAATCCAAATGCTTATTACCATACCCGGCTGATTAAGCTCGGCCATAAGAAACCTTTGGTGTCTCCTACTTGGTACATTTGGTTTTAGGGATTGCCCGGAGTTTGGTATTTATAGGCTAACGTAAAGGGTCCTAACCCTCACTTCTGCCGACATCGCGCGTTTTAGCTTATATTGTTTAAGTATGCACATCTTTGGAAAAACCAGAAATATGCATACTAAGGCGCGGATTAGTCTACCAGCCCTAAAAATTTAGGCGGTAAACTAATCCACGTAATTCTTTGTTACTCTGGCATTCATGCAAGACCAAGCTATGCTGGTCTTGCATGAATGCAACCACCCAACTAGCCCTCCCTTCAGCCCGACCCCACTATGTGCAAGTCTAGCGGGCAAATGAACCTATTGAATGAGTTTAAAGAGAAAGTCACCTTTCTTCCTTGAGTCGCCCCAAGGGTCAGATCATATCTTCATCCAGTACCTAAGAGTAGTAGGCAGTACTCTGGATGTTGGCGTGTGATCGTTGAGGGGTTATGTTTAAACTTCCCTGCTGATTGCCCAATCTCCGTGATTATAACTGCTAAGTGTAAAACTCAACTAGTACACAGGGCTCTAAGGGTATTCCAGCATACAGCCAACTTCTAAATTCATATTACTACAAATATTCCCCGATGTCTATGCTTTTAATTTTTTTCCCTGCCGGGCCCGCCCTTAATAGCCCCCTTTTTTTTGTTGTTTGTATATGTCACATTCTAATATATGTGATATATATAAAAAAATAAAAAAAGGGGGTCGGTTTAATTTATTGATCATATCTTTATAATAAACCTTCTATTAAGGCGGGGGGCAAGTGTTGTATGTTGAAATGTTGTATATTTAGTGTAAATACGCCTAGCTAAACTAGCTAGACGATATTATATGTTCTCGTGAACTTACCATGAAACATGTTGCCTACTAACTCGGCGAAAGACAAAGTGCAAACCTCATTCTATTGATGTGATATATCTTCCACCATCTATAGTCCCTGCCCCTCCTCTCTATTTAAACTCTGAGTTCTGCTATCTATTTTCTATTAATATCCTAACTATCTATGATAGTTAGGAAATTAATAGATAATAGATAACAGAATTCAGAAGTTAAATGGAGAAAGAGCAACGACCCCCCCCCCCTTCTTTTCGCCTCCTGCCCACATCAACAACGTAGTCTTCGACTACATTGTATGATGTGGGGGTCCCCCTACGAGGTTAATAGAAGGGGGCGGGCCAGGAGAGGAGTTAAAGGGTATACTTTCGGTACAACAAACTAAAGTTTAATTTTATACAACATTGATTTGTGAAAATAGCTAGAAACTAAAGTTTGTAGTGCTGGAATAGATCTGCCAGAAATATAAATTCTATAGTAACCTTTATTAATATTTTTATTATGAATACTACATTTTAATCCATATTTACTTTCTAAGATAGACTTTAATAGAAGAACTTCATCCTTACTAAAATTGTCTGTACAAAGAGTAACCCCACCTCTTTCTACAAATTGCCCATCATCTTGTAATCAGAACCCAAGTGCACCCGGAGTTAAAAGTTCTTCAATACAAGATGGAACAATTTTTACAGCTTTACCTGTCTTAATCGTATGATCCAAAAATAAATCAGCAAAAGGAACAAGAAACTCCCCCCTTATTTTAAACTGCGTATTAAAATATACCTTCTTGAACCTTTCGTCATAATATTGATACTCTACCGGAGCATCAAGAGAAGCAAATTCTTTTACATGCTCAAAAAGATAATATAAATATTCTTTATTCGGTGTCCCTTGACCCAAAGATAATGTAGCCCAATTCTGAGCCCTTTGAAGGCCTCCGTCACCAAGGATAGTCCCTACAATTAAATCTTTCTGTAATTGAGATATAGGCATATCACGAATTATTTGTAGGGTATCTATCGTAGCTGTACTAAACGAACGAGAGTTATGCAGCACTGAATTTTGATTTTGGTTTAAATTTTTCATGGTTTAAATCAAATAATATATTGACGGTCGTCACTTTATTTATAAAAATTATAAATATCCAAAGTTATTTAGATTTCTGGTGTGGCTCTAAAACACCACCGCATCTACGCTCCTCGAATCACCTGATGTCTAACCAGTGAAGCTAATATATAAATCCAAAGCTCTTATATTGGAGTCATATGACTCCCCTATTAGATTCTTCTATTCAATCTGGCTTTTATTTCCGGCTCTCAACCCGTATTGTTACTTATTCCACCAAATCGTGACGACCATCACTCTGAATAGAAGAACTGCTTGTTCATTAACACGTATTTACTAGTTCCATCTAGTAAGTTTTAAATAAAGGTTTCATTAGTTTCACTCAGTGAGCTTTACACTTCCTTAGATAATGCCTAGCGGCCATATTCTGGGCTACTACTAAATACTCCCTATTGTATCGAAAACCAGCCTTGAAAGGCATACAAATCATTCATGACCACTGACTAATATTGCTATTGTTCAGCAGCTGTTGTCTGTGAGTATACAGCGATAGCTTACCGCAAATACGGACCGTATACCCTACATGACAAAACTATATTTATGTCTCTATACGCCCCCTCCTACGCCACATACAGATACTATATATATAGTATCTGTATATGTCTGGGGGTAAGGTTATTACCCTCTTTTTTTGTAAATAAAAAGGAAGAAGGCTTATTTAAAGCCTATCTATTAGACGCAAGAGGTATTCCTTATTAATGTGTTTTTTCACATTACTTATATTATTTATATTTTATTTATTACATTTATATTTTGATTTAGTATCAGCACGTTGTGACCTCCAGCCCTAAGGTGAATAAAAGTTTTGTTTTTTATGTTTACCATTTAATTTTACAAATTTTACTATACGGAAACCGGCCACGACTTGTAATTCCATTCAGCTACCCGAACAGTGATTCAAAGGCATACAGTAGAAAAGACATGACGCTTCGTTCCAGCTCTTTAAAAATAATACAGAGAACCACGTTGTGTGTGGCATATAGCTTTGAAAGGAAAACATCTTTAATCTTAACACACCTAAGTAAGTATTATTTACATATACAATACAATCTATTTATACAACATATATACAACCAAGTCAATAAATTTGACTTGCAAGCTAATTTAGCTCATATAACTAGACAAACTAGCTGAGCTAACAAGCTTAAAAGGGGGCCTCTGCCTTCCCTTTAACTATTTAGTATTCGACAAATTTCTATCTGGATGTTTTTATTATTATAATTGTTCCAGGTAGTCAGAGGTGCCAAACTGCGCACTCAATTTGTACTCTCTTGCGCAATTAGCCTGTTCAGTTTTGTTATCGTAAAAGCTCTTTATCTTTTACTTCCATCTCACACGAGATGGCTCAGACTATGTCTTCGCCTTATTTTATTTTTCTTTATGTTATGTTTAGGGCTTTAAATACACATTGGATTTCTTCTCCCAAATTACCGCATTGTGCGCGATCAGTTTAAACTGGTATTAAGCAAATGAAAAGGCAAATACACAAAGCATAATACTATTTAATATAAACCTATTTTATATTTCATCATTATAGGCATTCTATTATTTAATAATGCCTGTAAAGTAGCTGTGGATCCAGTAGCAATAGCAAGAATATACCCATTGTCCCCGTGTTTATTTACAAAACAATCTAAATTGAAATTTTCTGTTAAAGCTTTAGATAGCAGATTAACCTCTTCTAATGAATAAGAATCTGTAGATAAAATTACACGATTTCTTCGTTTATCAATATAACCATCATCTGATATTCAATACGCTAACCCTAAAGGCGTTAGAAGTTCCCCTATGTTTAACTTTTTTTTTGCCTGCAAAAAAGAGAAGCGGACTTCGCTCCCCCCTTTTTTTATAGATATATAGATTCTAATATATTCCAGATATATATATTTTTTGACATATGAAATATTTTATATAAAAATATTTCATATGCAAAAAATATATTTATCTTGAATATATATGAATCTATATATTCAAAAAAAAAGGGAAAGGATAAAAACAAGCATATAATTCGTTAAAACAAGGTAAACAAAGTGTAATAAATTGAATACGAGTGTAAACGACACCTGTCCGCTTATCAGGTAAACGATTAGATGCTTTAGGTTCCGAATTACAATAACTCTTAAATATATCATATAGATGATATATATAATCTTTATGTAAATATCCTTGTTCAAAATGTAGATTGGTATTTCCTTTACTTGAACGCTTTTGTGCACAAAGATCGCCAAGAAAAAGACCTACTAAAATTTCTTTTAAATCTTGAGGTAAACTGATTTGTGCTCGCTCTAAGTTTGTTAAACGCTTTTTAGGTAACGATGTGCTAAAGTACCTACAGAATTTTTTTTTGAACATTAACCCGATCGATGCTTCCCGCTGAACCTCTGTTAACCTCCCCCCCAATGATTCCTTGTACTGCTTTAGCAGTTTACTATTTGGACCTAGTCCCAATACTTCAGATTTACTGATTTTATTTTGGTTCATTGATTTCATACTTTATATTATTACTCAAATTTTCATTACCTTTAAAGTAAAAGAGTTGGCACCCTCTGGTGCACAGAATTTAATCCTATATTTTGAGATTATTTCGTCAATATTAAACCGGAATAAGTATCCGCTCCTTTTTTTACAATAATATTGACTATTATACACCTACATCTTTTTAAAATTTGTACGTGCAAGACTCGAACTTGCAATCGACGCATCCGTAGTGCGACAACTTACCATTCGTCCAACGTACGAAGTTATGATATGTTTAAGGTACGCTCTCGTTATTTTTATTAAAGAGAGCTGCTTATAAACACTATTGGTTACTCTTCCCTCACGGTACTATCACGTATTTCAGCTAATAGCCTAATGCTGATTGTAACTTCTAGTATTCTTATTAGTTTACAGTTGATGTATTATCATTATCAGTTGCTTATGCTATTTATGAAATTTATATTCATCGAATAATCTGAACTAATCCAACTGACAAAACAAGCACACCGCTACCTAACATACCTTACCATTTTTTGTACGTTGTACTTTAGAAGCTACAGAAACTCCCCCTGGAGATGTAGGTGAAAAGTTGGACTCCAAACTCCAAACTCCATGTAATAGCCAGCGCACTAGCTTGCTTACACAACCCTTTTTTTATAGTTTTTTAGTTTCATATATATGTTGAGATTTATATTTTTTGACATATGAAATATCCGATATTTCATATGCAAAAAATATGAATCTCGTACATATATTAGAAACTAAAAAATCAAAAAAAAGGGGCCGTATCAGGAGCTCACCTCCTTACATAATTAAAAGAAAATAAATTTTAGACGTGGGGCGCTCGTGGAAGGATTATTGTTAGCATCACTCACCTTCTAGTCGTTGAACGTTCTTATTTAACATAGCGGAAGTTCCCTTTGTAGGGAGCCTACCGCTACACTGCTTAAATAAGCTTCGCTTCAAGTTAACTTTATATAAAGTCATTCTTGAAATTCACCCCATTTATTACATATATTTTTCAATATATGAGGACTAACAGTTTTATTGCAATCCCTAGCGTAGCTTTATTCTTTAATCCAAGACCGTTCCTTTCGCGCACAACTTTATCCTTCTGATGTTTAAATTAATAATTCAGTTTTGCGGACTAGGCTGTTGTGCTTATATTTAATGTTAAAAGTATATATATATTTATTGCTGGCGTCCAGAAAAGGAAAACCCCTTCATTCTTTCGTATTACTATCTATTCTAGCCCTTCCTTTTTCCTTCGTTTTCGTCTATTAAGACGTACCCTTTAGGGGCAGAGGAAACATGTTGTCTACTAAAATAGGAATAATTTTACACTTTTCTTGATCTGTTCATATTCTGTGCCAATTCCCGTATCGCGTTTAAGCCATCTAAAGTCAGATGTGTCTTTAACTCAATATAGTTTACGCAGCGTTTAAAGTCTTCATAATCTTTAGACTTAACACCTAAAACTGGGTATTCGTCAAAGAAGGGGATGATTTTCTCTATTATGTCACAAAACTTTTGCACCACAAAGTATGAAGCTTCTTTACCAACACGCGAATCTTTACCGACAATACCACAGCCAAAAAAATCTACAAAATTATCCAATAGCTCCTTATCACGACTGTGCTGAGTCACTATAAGTCTTAGTCATACGCGTTCACCCAACGTAGAAAGAGGCGAATCTTTTAAATGTACGCTAAAGCACCCATCACCACTAACAAAACCTGCCATTCACGAGGGGTCTATTGGAGTCTCGGCCAAATCTTTAGGTGCAGTGGGTCTAACCACAGCCGCCGTATTAGGAAAAGCTTCCAGATATGTCCCTGTGTTCATGGCTGCTTTAATGTTCACTATTTGTTCTAAACCCTCTTTTGTTAAATGCTTTTTACTTGCAAACAACTCTCATACTTGTTTAAAAAGCATAAAGTCTGATCATTTCTGAGTTCTTAGAGGATATTTAAGGAAATGCTCAATTATAACACCTAGTTCTTTTACTGTATTTACTACATAAGAAGCCTCCTGAGTTTTTTCGTGTGTGTAAACCTTACCCACACCAAAAAACTTTGCTATTGCCTCTAATAAAGCCAAATCTTTAATGTGTAAACGAATAGAAAAAACTAGTTCTACAGCTCAACCTACTTTCATTTTTGCCTTCTTAGAGACTCTAACATAAAAACAACCCTCAGCATCTGCAAACCCTGTAATAAATTGTCTCATACGGGACTCATCAGAAGAATAGGGGGTTTTTAAAGATCCTGTGTTTACGCTATCTAATTTCCCACTTCAATTTTTTTTCATGGTTTACATATTTTTAATATGTGCTCAAATCGTTGCCTTTAAAGCAAACCTAGTTTTATTTGAGACTATTTCATCGTTAATTTTCTTCCAACTACCCTATAAACTACATACGGAAGGTAGCCAGTTAGACAACACCCCCCCCCTTTTAGTAACAATATCGATTATTATACACCTACACCTTTTTATTTATGCATGCGCAAGATTTGAACTTGCAGTCATGAGGATCCGTAGTCCAATGCTTTCCCATTTAGCCAGCATGCGCAGGGTAATTACAGTTACCTTGTTCAAAATTTGATTTTTTTTTACCCTTTGCCCCCTATATTTTACCCTTCCTAACGAAGTTACTCCTAGCTTTTGTCTTTAAAAAAGACAAAAGCTAGGAGTAACTTCGTTAGGTTGGGTAAAATAAGGCAAAGCTGCCGTGGCTTTCTAGACAAAGTCTAGAAAGTTCGCAAACTTCGATCAAAGATCGAAGCGCACTAATTATACGTGCTTATTATTTATTATTTATAATAAATAATAAGCTCAGTATAAATAGTGGGGCGAAGGTTCTATTATTATAATGAATAGAAGAAACAGGACAGTAAGAGAAAAGAAGGTTGACCGGAAGTTCTAACCCTCTTATATATTACTGTCTTCATTTTAAGGTACGCTTTTACTTATTTCCGACTGCCTATAAGGCCCACTGAAGGAAATTCGATACAAAGCTGCTTATGGAAATTTTATTTACTCTCTTCCCTCACGGTACTCTTCACATGCTCAGTTTTGACATTTCAATCAGATTTAACTCTTTACTTTCGTCCCCTTCACATGCTGTTGTAAGTTAAAGTTTCCTTTATAACTAACTGTATTTATAATTAAGTTATTTACAATAAATACATTTTATCAATATTCCTTATTATAAAATGGACTATTTTAATATTCCTTATCATAAAATGGACTATTTTAAATAACCCTCCCCCTACTGGCCCCCCCTGATTTCTTATTCACCGTAGCTATACGAAATCGGCCACAGCTAACGCGAAAATTTAATGCATAATTGACTAGTGTGTAGATTTTGCTGCGAAGAATCTTTTGTGGGTGACATTATATATATAAATTTTAATAGCCGGCTTTCCCGGTAACTAGAGTACACCTTACAGTATCCTTGCATTCCTACAAGGTACTGAAGAACCGTCTACTCGTTGCTCTTTTACAGACATATCCCCACCCCGCACTTTTTTCTTCACTTTTTCAATGTGTGGTTTGTCCACATATCCACTATAAACACCTACATAGTAGGTGTTTATAGTGGATATGTGGACAACACCAAACATTGAAAAAGGTAGAAAAAAGAGGGGGTGGGGTTGTCTGATTTAGATCCGCGATCACCCATTTTTCTTTCGTCTATCCCTAGTGATATTACCGTACCCTGAGTCATTAATCAGGCCGCCTATAAAGTTTCCTAAATAGGGTTGGTTACTAGGGCTTTAGGGATTCCCCGGAGTTTGGCTCTTTTACACAGAAGTCTAACTGCCTAAGTTAAACCTATTTATGCGTCTTGTGCTAATATGCCCCGCTTACGCGACTGATAGACGTGTAGGTCAGACAGTAAAGCAAGATTAAGCCATTAAACTTGACAAGTAAAAATCAACATCACTTACACTTCTATATTTTCCCCTTCCTACTCCTAGCTTTTGTCCTAAGACAAAAGCAAGGAGTAGGTTGGGGAAAATAAAGTCAATTAATTGAAGCCCGAATTTTAAGCAACTAAAAATGTATTACTAGCAGCCTTACATCCCCAAAGAGAAGTTTGGACTAGTTAATAGATTTTATTACAACTATTTTCCATATAGTTAAAATCCTACTTGGTAAAAAAATTAAGTTTCTAACTAAATAGAGAACTAACTGATTAAGTTTATATAATTAATATAAGACATTTGAAATAAGGTAATTATTTAATTACCTTAGACTAATATAATTTTACAATTATATTATTAAATTAAAATAAAAATTAAAATAAGAAAAAAAAATATATTGTTATTTTAATTGCATATGAAATGCAATTTTACAAAGATTAATTTTGGATATACCCAGGTACTCTTTATGGGATCTGTGCCCCGCATAACAACTCTAATTAACTAAAGACGGCTTGCCCGCCAAGGAGTTCTAGCCACCGTACTGTGGTAATTAATGCATAAAAACAAAATTATCCATCCTCCCTACGATTTTACTCGTTATAGAGTCCGACTGTACATTCGGACGGGCATTTCAGCCCAGCCCCGGCGAACCAGTCTGTAGCGACATATACAACTGCCGACGGTCTTTAACGTGGATGTCATTAACCGTTTTCACCTAACCCCCACCTTTTTCTTTAACTGGAAAAAAAAGGAGAAGGGTACTTTTTCTAAAGCGAAAGAACTGTTTGGTTGTATCCTTCCCCAGTTCCTATTCTTCAATATAATAATGTAGCTGAAGCTTATCAACTACAATACACAAATACATAATAACCCACTAACAAAGAGGACCAAAAACCACTATTCTTTTTACAGTATGACCGTTGATCTCTGCTTCAAAAGGAGATTCACCCAGCTTTTTACCAACAACTCTTCGCCATCCGTCTTCTTAATAAGATACACGGAGCTTTCATTCTGATAATCTACTTGACCTGTGGCACTATCTATAACACGCCCATCAGGTAACTCCATGACAGGTTCTAAATTTCTCCTTCTTTCCTTCCTACGTACGACCAAAAGTTCTCGCAGTCTAATGTCTAAAGACTTGTCGTAGTGTTAGTACCTAAGCTCAATGAGGGCCTTTTATCCCCACATGGCACACACCTGTAATCAATGTATACTTCTTGCCACCACAGACCCTATCCTTCGTCACCTTTATGGAAGGTTCAGTTTCGTTAATGTGGCTGTTCCAGATTTTCTCAACCAACTGAAGAGATACAACATTGAAATTTAACAATCTGTCATTTCATATCTATAATGGGAAAATTTCCAGGGACTCCAACTTCCAAGTAGTTACTAGGGTGTTCCGCAGGAGTATAGATCAGAGAGGTGTCAACACTCTACCTATACCTAGGTCTCGAAACCCGCCCTCTGGACTCCTCCCTAGCCTACCTGGAAGCCAGCATCCTAAGATCCAACAAAGTAAATAGGCATTGTCTTTAGCTTAACATACTAAGCTAAATAAGACAAAGTTAAAGCAAAGAATAGAAACGTATGTAACTATGCAAAACTAAGACGTGAAGAAGAGACATGTGTAAGGCGAAGGCCAATAGACTGCAGAAAAAAGAAAGTTAAATAAAAATTAACCCGGGTAAAGCTAAAACAAAACCCAACATGAAAGCCAATATGCGAATTTGTATTTATGTATTGTATATTTTATATTAAATAACAGAGTATTAAACCCTATTAACTTTAGAGTTGGATTTAAACCAACGCAGCCTAACCCCTTTAGGAACAAAAAAGGGGGTGTACGTAAGGACTGCCACCTAGCCGTTGTTCCTTTAACACTAGTGAATATACAGGTATATTCACCCTTCTTACATGGGTTTTTACACCCAAGCAAAATTTTTCATGATAATAAAAGTCACTTCCCACTTTAAGAGGGAAGGGAGAACTTAATCGTTCCCAGCTATATGATAGACTCCAGTAAAGGTGTTTCAATTTTATCTAAACCAATTACCTTATACACTAAAACTTGTCCGATCATATGCAATAACTAGCAACAGTAAAGCTGCATCAATTTGTTAACATAATGACTCTTTATTCATTATTTCAGTAACTCACGCTACTGTTCAGACTATGTCATCGAACATTCCTCCCTTCGTGATATTTTTGTTCTTTAAGTTCTATTAAATCCTTAATAGAAATTAAAAAAACTATCAAATAACAAGAAAAAAGGAAATGAACGCCGAATGTTCGTGTCAGGATTATTGTTGGGATACTCACCTATTAGTCGTTGAACCTTCATGATACTAAAATTTCCCTTCTCATGCTTGGCTGCAAATTTTCTGAAACATATTCGTTCAGAAGTTTTTGCAATTTATTCGGTTTAAAGACCCCATGCAACCAAGTAGGTATAACCTACAAAATTATGACGAAGGCTCAATGGTAAAACCAGACCGGTCTAAGGTTATCTACTAATCCACTTCGATTTTATTACACGGGTATAGTTCTCACTTGCAAAGCAAGTCTCTTTGTGATAGGGAAGAGATGCCTTCTCGGAGTGCCTAGTAAAATTATTAATGTATTAATATCTGGCAACCCCCCCTCCTCTCCCCCCCCCCCCCTACTATTCTCTTATTCTTTTTCTATGATCTGTATACATACAGATCATAGAAAAAGAGAGAGAGAGAATAGTAGGGAAGAAAGAAAGAAGACATATATATATATATTATATATATGGCGTGGACTTTCCCTCACTTATATTGCTTCATAGAAGCTATATAAGTGTGAGGAAAGGCACTAAGTTCGGGGGGTGCGTATTAACAATTCTACTGGGCACACCAAGAAGACGGGCCAAATTAGCCCACAAAAAATAAGTTTCTAGCGAAGCAACTCCTTCATGGTAGGGCACAATATACACATACGTCTTATAATACAACGTAACATCGTGTATACAATTTTATTTTAAACAATTTAGGTTTGCGTTACCCCCCCCCCCAACTATTCCCTAAACGTTCTTGATTGCTAATATTAATATTTGAATATTAACCTACCCTTTTAATACCTCCTCTACCTGAATTCATATTAGAACTCAATTTATACATTTCGTCGTATCCATCCTTCGTCAAATAAGCCTGGCTTCTTTTTAACTCTAAAAATTTCTTAAAATCTAGATAATCTAATTGCTTTCTTGTATGCATAGGATATTTGTCAAAAAAAGGTATAAATGTTTCAGGTGTAGAATTATAATAGAAGGATCTATCTAATTCTTTAATTTCATTTAAACTTAAGCCTTCTACTTTAGGGGAAACATAGCCTGAACCAAAAAAATCTTTTAAAGCGTCTAAAACAGCAATATCATGAATACTTTGTGAAATAGATAACCTGTTTCTAGTCACAATTTTACCCGTTTCTGATTTTGACAATAGAACACCAAAACAACATTCAGCATCTGCAAAAGCTTGTACTCAGTGAGGGTTCAATTTTATTTCTTTTGTTGAGAAATGATTATGCAAATCTTCAAAAGATCTATTTTTATTCATCAAAGCCTTAAGAGCTAATATTTTTTCCACCCCCTCTAAACTTAAATGCTCTCCTCTTCTCACTATCTCTCCAGCCTCCCGCAAAGTTTCAAAATTAAGAATTTTAGAAGTAACTAAAGGGTATTCCACAAAGTGAGGAATTATTTTTTCTAAAATATCTCCTTTTCTTTGTACTACATATCTCATACAGTCATGGGAAGATGTAATCACTTGACCACAACCAAAAAAATTTTGCAGATCATAGAGTATGCCAACAGAATGTGATTTTTGAGTTACACTAAGTCTTAAAGAAACTTTGTATTTACTGGAACTAGTGGTAGGTATAGTAGCTATTATAAAACATCCCTCACCGTCTATAATTCCTGTTACTCAATTAGGGTTTATTAAATCTTTTTTTCTCCCCTTTGTTAAACTTGAATAACTTCTACCCACCACATTAATATTTGTTCTATAGATAGGTCGACTTGTAATTCTTTGAGCCGTTAAATCATTGGCCTGGAAAACGGCAGAAAAGAAAAATGAACGACTTTGTATTTTAGTTAGATTTTTTTTCATTGTAATATTTTTTTTATATATACTCAAATTTATTTACCTTTAAAGTAAAAGAGTTCGCACCCTCTGGTGCACAGAATTCAATCCTATATTTTGAGATTATTTCATCAGTATTATCCTAAAGGTCCAGCTCCCATTTTTTTCTTTAATACTCACCCTCTCTTCCCTTTCTTTTCCTCTCTCTCTCCTCCTATTAAAGAGGGGATTCAGGAGGTAGAGAGAGGGAAAAGAAAGAGAACTCTCCAATAGGGGGAGGCATTAAAAATAAATGCATCACTTAAATGCATTTAAATGCGTAGCTATGCTATGCATACCTATGCATAGCTCCGCATTAAAAAGGCATAACCCCCCCCCTAACTGTTACACCCTTCGGTTTTCCCTTTTAGCAATAATATTGATTATTATACACCTACATCTTTTTATTTATGTGCGTGCAAGATTCGAACTTGCAATCGAATGATCCGTAGTCAAGCGCCTTACCATTTAGCTAACGCATAAAAATATTGGTCTTTCACGGGGTTCATTTTTATTACCCCCCCCTCCCTCACCGACTATGAAACTTATTTTTTTTGAGCAACAGGTGAACCCACTATACCTTAGTAATTATTGATTTATATATTTTAGGGTCTTCTCGTCTGACTAGAGGTAAGCAGCATCTTCCGATTCCTGGTTAACTAAAGATGGTTTGCCCATCAGGGAGTTGCTTCCACCGTGCGATGGAGACCTACCCATACTAGTAGTCATTATGCAATTGAATTGTTAATTTTTACAATTCAACCTACGTGTGGATTATTTGGCTACTTAATTTCACCAATATAAAAAAAAAAAAATTAGTTACCACCAGAAATTCTTACTAAACCTTGTAAGCCCCCCCCCACGCAGGCACGCAGGCACGCAGGCACGCAGGCACGCAGGCACGCAGGCTACCCCCTTTTATTATTTATAATAATAAAGGGGCAGCGTACTCCTATTATTTTTCTTGGCTTTCCTCTGCGGAATGAAATGCCTTTTCTACGCTCTCATAGATTTTAATCTGATTTAATTAAATTCCTCACCCGGCCCCCCCCCGACCTTTATATGAGGGGTTTAATATAAAGATTAGATCAATAAATACTATCACAGTATTTATTGATCATATCTTTATAATAAACCCTTCCTATAAAGGCGGGCCCAGGGCCCAGAAGGAGATTAAAATGCAGGAAAGAATAGGAAAACGCATTTATTTCGAGATGGTGAAGGGGTAGTATGCACACCATAGTTTATCCCTCAAACCCGCCCTCGAAAGTTTAATAACCTTCTACCAGTTAGGCATCCTGGTTATCCTAGATACCCAACACATAAACTAAACAATGCAGCGGTGCGCAAATTACAAAAACACCCCATGACACCACAATCCTCCCCCCCCAAAGTGTGTTTATATTAGTATGCAATGCCACTAAGGGCATTGCATACTAATATATTGTTTAAAGAACCCCCTCTCCTTTTGCCCATCTATTATATCTACTACATTTATTTCTCTTCTTTCTTCTCCGTTACCCCATTTATTGTCATCTTCAGCGTAGCTGAAGAAAGTAATAATCAGGAAAAGAAGAAAAAACACTTTTCTTATTACCCCCCCTCATTATAGAGTGTTACTAATATCTAGAGGATTATACCCCCTCCCTCAATGCTGGCTGTTGTCTTAGCTAATAAACCGCATTGAACGGAAGGGCCTAATTCGTAGATATATGAACACTCCATGAGGGGAGGGGAACCATCTGACCTTCTTTCTTCCTTATTCTATCCTTTCATCTTCTTCTAATTCCCTATCTACCGAAGATAGATAGGGAATTAAAAGAAGGAAAAGATAGAAAAAGAAAGAAAAAAGAAGGGGGTAGCCTGCGTGCTTGCGCCGGTCACCTATTTGCACTCACCCGCAGAGTAAGGGTGGAAAACTCTCACTCTTTTAACCTGACAACCTTTAACCTCTATCCCCTCTGTGTCAGACTTTCTGAAGTAGTTCCCAAGTGTAGTACGACTAATATTTAAAATTTTAGCAGCTTCTTCCACAGTGAGAACCCTACTTACAACACCATCTGCATGAGTTATTAAGACAATGTTGTTTTGATCTACTACTCGCCCTGTCTCAATATGCACTATTCGACCATCCGCTAAGTGTTCAAGGTGAGGTAAAGCATTGTTCAATAAAGTCATCTCTTGTAAACTTAAAGCTTCACCCGCCTTTTTGCTGTTAGACAATCTGAAGTTATTCATAGTATAAGACAATTTAAGTATTAAAGATTTGATTTTGTCATCCTTATGTCCTCCATAATAAATAATCCGACAGATTGTTTCAAAATCATTCAAATCTTTACCCTTTTTACTTATCAAACCTAAGTTTTTGAAAAATGGTATGACATAGGCTTTTAAAATATGTACGTTTCTTATTGTGACTCGTACAGCACCTAGAGTTGTACCTCTTGCAGCTTGAGTGTGTACACCTATCAACTCACTATTTTCAACTTTTCACTTTGAGGAATCGTCAAAACCTAAGTTTTCAACTAGGAATTCCTTGATTTTAACAACCACAGGCAACTGCGCTATACTCATAGCAATTGTAAATGCAGGTGCAAGTGTATCACGATATAAATGAAAAGATCCTTCCGCTTCCACAAATCCTAACAACCAAGAACTAGTTATATTAATTCTATGGTCAACAGGGTAGGTAAAGTCCGTTCGATTATTATTCATACCGCTTTTAATTTTTAAAATCTCTTCCACAAGACTCTCCGTGACTACACCCTCCCGATCTCTGTATAGAAAGAAAGCCTTTTTAAAAGCCAGATAGTCCATGTGTTTTGTGGTATTCAAGTTAAATTCGTCAAAAAGAACAATTAACTTTTCTACCCCAGCAATGTCAGAAACAATGTATCTACATTCGGCCTCTTTTTCATCAACAGTTACACGGCCTATCCCCAGTGTTTTTGCTATGTAAGTTAACACTTCTAAGTCATCCCGGTGTAAGCCCAATTGGAACACAAAGCTAAATCTAACTCCAGAACCGCTGTTAGATTTTTTAACAATTAAAAAGCAAGCCTCCCCATCTGAAAACCCCACGAATCATTCAGTAAAATTTTTTATGTTTTGCATGTCTAAAATAAGTTATTTTTCTAGTTGAGTTGTTCATAATTCAGGCAGCTGTCCCTTACCGAGGGATAGCTTGCGAGCTATCATCGACGACATAGTGAAACTATGTAGTTGATGTAGCTGCACCCCCCTCTCCTCCTGCTCACATCAACAACATAGCTTTGCTATGTTGTAGATGCTGAGGGGAGAAAGGTAGCTCAAACCTGAATCCATCCTTAATATTAATTATTTATATTAATCTAATCTTAATAAATAAATAGAATATTAGACTAGATAGTTTAAATTTTTCAACTATAGGCTATATTATAGTAAAAGCTATAGCAGATATTGAGATAATCATAAACTGTACAAAATGTAACACCTTATCATTATAAAGTTATATATCGCTTAGGTAATATGCCCGATTTAGGTAAGGGTAACCAGCGTTACTCCTTATACTATTGATTTTAGTAGGCTAATGTGGAACTTTTTTTTTTTATTTTTTCCCCCCCCCAAAGCATCTGCCAATCCGTTAACTAAAGATGGTTTGCCCATCAGGGAGTTACTTCCACCGTGCATGGATACCTACCGTGTGTGGTTAGATTATTCCGCCTCCCTACGATATCACACTCGTTCCAGGATCCGACTGTACATTCGGACGGGCATTTCAGCCCAGCCCCGGTGAACCAGTCTGTAGCGACATATACAACTGCCGACGGTCTTTAACTGGAAAGTCATTAACCGTTTTCACCTTTTGTTTTCTGCAGAGAATAGGGTTGTTCGGTTGTATCCTTGTCTCAACCCTATATTCCTTAATTTGTTTAGCTGAGCTAAACACCACAGAGTTGGATTTTCACCAACGCAGCAAACCAACCAGATAAATTATCTTTACTGACTAGTGGCACGTTTCACTGCTATTGTAATTTCACTGAGCCAATGCTAGAGACAGCTGTTGTATCGTTAAATCATTCCGTTCCACAAATTTTCCTTAGTTATTAACATTAGGAGAGGCCATTGTGGTTATCTTTAATCTTAAGGTAATTACGCTTATCGCGGTTCGCTTAAAAGCCGGTTTCCCGGTGACTAGAGCGCACCTTACATAGGTATTTCTTAGGCTAAAATATAGACACCAAGTTAATAAATAATTATGAAGAAGCATCCGCTCGTTGCTCTTTTACAGACTACATATCTGATTTAGATCCACGGTAATCCATTTTACTTTCGTATATCTCTTTTGATGTTACCTTACCCCGAGTCATTAATCGGGCCAGTTATATTGTTTCCAACATACTTTGGTTAAAAGAGCTTTAGGATGTTCCCGGAGTTTGCCTCTTTATCGCACATTTAAGATCAAGTTACCTAAACTTGATCCCACTATAACCAAGCATATGTGCCACATCTGCTTAGAGATTTACTGCGTTTCACCGCATTCATGCCAGACCTATTTGGTCTTGCATGAATGCATGTGAAACATGTTGTCTACATCTTTTATAAATACGTTTGTTATTTTACAAACGGTTTGTTAACGCTACCCTTTCGAGTATGTAATTAGGTATTTGCACTTGAAAACTTTTCCACTGTCAGCATATGCTTTTACAGTAGGTCCAGTGGTAATATGCTCAGGTGCAAAAGATAAAGCTATCTTTATGTCTCTACTGCGGTTATTATTAAAAAAAAGGCTTATTGTTATAAAAGCCCCTTTTAGACGCAAGAGTATTCCATACTAATGTGTTTTTTTTACACATTACTTATATTATTTATAATTATTTAAGATTCATCCTGCTGTGTAGCTTCCCACGAAGCTACAACACAACGGCTATTTTTTGCATACTGGTGCGTCGACCGATGTCGAAATTTTATAAAAGATTATAGTTTGTAGTTTGCTCTAAGAGCATAAAGTAGGGGGAGAACTTTGTTCTATCCCCCCTACATTGCAGTAAATTCTAAAGACAAGACAATATATGCTTGACGGGGGAGTCCTCCCCAAGTTTTCATTCATGCAAGACCGCATTTAACGGCCAAGGTATTCCGCTACCTTTGGACCCTCATAGGTAAGGCCGCCATTGATCGGGGTATCCTTCAAAGCCAAGCTTATTCAACTAAGCAAATCCGTTAACCAGCCGATATCGGGCAGACATCACACTCAATACTTTGATTTTTATCTTACTGCAAAGTGCTTTGTTTTAATTAAACAGTCGTACAACACGATTCTATGCTTCCTTTTCTTTACCTGATATTAATCAGGAGGAACGGCTCTCCTTCTCCCTAAGTTACGGTAGTTAGTTTGCCGAGTTCCTTTAACATTGTTCACTCAAACGCCTTCGTATTCTCTACTTGTTTACCTGAGTTGGTTTATAGGTACGGTTATATTTTTAGCGTTTTTCCAGAACCCTTATACACACTTAAAGGTTGATACGTATAAAAAAGGTTTTCTCATCGTTTAGTCCTTTAGGTACATAAACTTAGAGGCCGTTACTTTAGTATGCCATAAACTTAAGGCGAGGTAAACCTAGTTTACCTTTATCGTTACTCATGTCAGCATTATCACTAGGGTTATATTATTATTCTTAAAAAGAAAAAAGCTTATATATACCCTACGTTCCGCTACCCCATATATATAATTATCTATAAATATGGACAAGGTTTCGGTATATTATTTGAGATCCGGTAAATTTTTGATGCCTTTTTCAATGCATATTATTACAATATGTAAACCAGTGCTCTGTTACGCATGGCGGTCAGATTTATCGTACAAATATAAACATAATCTTAATAATCTAAACAGGGTCATTCAACCCCTTTGGTTAGACACATCTCGGAAGCTAAACAACTATTCTAACTTTCGACTGAGCCTTCCTCTTCCCTATGGCTATTCATGCCATCTTTTATTTTTCGAATTTGCTCAAGCCCCTCCTCTGTTAAATGAGCTTTTTCTTTCATTAATTCGGCCACTTTACAAAAATCCTCATAATTTGCCTTCTTCACTCCTAGGATAGGATATTTTGCAAAGAACGGAATTATCTTTTCAGTTATGTCAGTGAATTTTGTCACATGGAAATCTACAACATCCCCACGTTTAGAAATTACACCACAATTTAAATATTTTATTATACTTTCCATTAATTCCAGGTCTCGATCTTGTTGAGTTATTTGAAATCTCAACTGAACCTGGTAGCCAGTTTGATGGTGAGTTGAACCAAAAACCCTAACCGCGAAACACCCTTCTCCACTCGTAAATCCAACTAGCCAATTAGGGTCTGGTATTTCTTTATTCTCAACACTGCATCTTTTAACTGGCTCTACATCAGGATAAACTTCCTTTAATTCACTCGGAAGACCTTTATTGACTGATGCTTTGATTGCTACAATTTTCTTTAGACCTTCAACAGTCAAATGTTCTTTATTTTTAATTAATTCAAATACTTGTTTAAATAGAAGATAATCAGCCAATTTCTGAGTTATCAAAGGATATTTATCAAAATAACCAACAACTGCACCTATATCCTTAAAAGAAGATACCTGCAGTTCACTTGAGTTCCCCCCCCCCTAAGATAACTTTTTAAAAGTATACTGACCTTTATAAGGCTTACGATGTTCACTAGCAAGACGCTTGGAAATTACCGATTTAGGGATACCTAAGGCTACTGATGCTGCAAGGATAGAATCGTAAGGAGTTGCTTGATTATTTTTAATATCAAACACTTCTAATTTTTTACAAGGTGTACCTGATCCTTCAGGTCTTGCTCGACCCAATCCAGCCTCCGATATCTTTTTCCGGGCTTCATCAGAATGATTTTTTCCAAACATAGGGTTACCTTCTCCTTTGTGTACGCTAGACAATTTTTCAAGCGTTTCAAGTGAGTGGGTTTTCCCCACACGAGCTGCAGCCATTTTAGCTCGTACTTCCTCAGTGTGGGTTTTCCCCATAGTAGAGCCTGCTGTTTTACAAATATTGTATTCTGGGTGTAAAAGATCCAGATAATATTGCTCTCTATTTATCGCATCGTTAGGCTCACAATATTCTAGGATTTCCAACCTAAAATTAGAGTAGCCGTATTTTGCCAAAGCTTTATAAATCATGCTGTTACTTATATTGGCTTCTAGTTTTCTTAGACTGTAGTAGCATGAAAATCTTTTATAAAGATTTACACTACTACCTACATAGCTTTTCCCGTTTAACAGATTAGTCCACTGATAAACCCCACTTCTACCCTTGTTTTCTTGACCGATTTGTATCTTTTGGATATCCGCGTTGGAATAAACTACTGCCGGTTTATATTTATTGGAGTCATCACAATCAGAAGAATATGCACGGATATTAAGTAAACCTAAAGAAAAGATGTTACCTGCAACTGCTAAGTACCTAAGTATGACATGTGGTCTTCTAACATTTATATTCATTTATTTATATTATTAGGAAGGTATACCTTCATACTTAATCTATTTCTTAATATGCGCAATAGCCCCTCCCCCCCTCCTACCCCTAGTTCCGATTGTATTAATCTTAAGATGTCTTCATCCTTTCGATGTAACCCAATCTGAAAATAAAGTCTAACAGATAAAGGCAGGGTAGTTAAACGACCCCCACTAGTATCTTTGGAGAGGCCAGGTTTATAATTTTTATTTTTAATAATTGAAACACGATAACAAGCTTCAGCATCTGTAAAGCCAGTCAAAAACCAAGGATTAAGCACACCAGAAACACCAGAGTCTTGCGACATTAAATTTTTATTGTTTGTATTTAAATTCATTGTTACTTTTTTTCATATATAGTATTTCGAAAGGATATGAATAAGTGTCTTGGTGTCTCATACCACCAAATTGGCCAACCATTAGATTGGTCAACGTAACGACAATAGGCTTTTGACCTACGCCAAGGATATTTATATCCTCTTATATTCATAAGGTGGGTAACCCTCCAAGGCTCCAAGGCTCCAAGGCAAGAGATACCGTCTCTCTCATGAGGCTAGTGGGGTGTAAACCCAACCTAGTACTCATTACCTTACGATAGGATAGAGCCTCAAGATCAATATCCTTGTTGTTCCTTGTATCCTTTCTACCCTATCTACGCATGGACAACGTACACCCCCCCCTCCACTCATCCCCGTAGGGGGACCCCCCCCCAATCTATAATGTATAAAATATGTCAATATATGTGATCGCCCTTGAGCTTTGCTCAAATAGGCTAAATTCGACAGGCAGAAATTTTTGTAGGTATAAAGCTTAGCAAAGCTACGTTTAGATAAACTACCTTGCGCCCCTCCCCCCACCCTTTTAATAAAAAGTACTATGTATTAGAGGAGGGCTTCAGCGGGCTTGTGCCAGGCCGAAGGCTTAATTTTTATTTTTTTTTTAGATTATTCGGCAATCATTTTTTTAGAAAGAGAGAAAGAGCCGCCGCATTTATTTATATAGTACAATTACTATACACAATAAAGGCTATATGTTTATTATTTGATTAGAAGGGATTCTGATTTGATAGTTTCTTTCGAAACCCATTAGAGTATACCTCAAACACAATTTAATTATTGTGCCAACTACCGTCTACTCGTTGCTCTTTTACAGACAGCAAAGAATGCTTTCTGATTTAGATCCGCGATATCCCATTTCTTTTTCAAGCAATCTTCTGACTTATTACCATATCTGAGTGATTACTTCAGCCACCTATAGTCTTTCGACTAAAGGCTTGGTATCAGAAGCTTTAGGGGGTCCCCGGAGTTTGGCAATTATACCCACTTTTAGGTGATTTCCCAAATCACCCCGCAGGTCTTCAAAAAATGGCCGCTTCTAAGCCTATTTTCTGGTCGAATTCGAGAAAAGACTACCTTTATTTCACTTAACAATAATTTTGGAACCTTATTATAACACTTGTTCTGGGCTGTTTCCCTTTTGACATACACAGATATACCTCTTTAGTCCTTTGATATAGGACAGAGTTAAGGTACTTCTCCCTAAATAGTTGATTTTTATGACAACTATCCATTTAGACAACAGACGAACTCGATAGCTTGCGCAGGCAAGCTACCCGCCTGGTTTCAGTAGTTAGCTGAAACTAAAGTAATTTTTTTTTTTTTTATTGCAATTCTCATTTAATGATACTAGGTCAACATAAATTGATAAATCTACTGATCTATTTTTGAGATAAGATATATCCCTTTAATTGATGAACCTCTTTTAATAGCATTGTAAATAGCTTGTCTTGTAACACCTAAAAATTCACCTGCCTCAGTTTGGTTTGTAAACTCTTTTATTTCACCGTCTCCCTCCCCACTTCCCATCGATCGCGTAGCAATTACGGCTTTCTTAATTTTTATTTTAAAATTACCTCGCCCCACCCGTAACACACAGATAATCATCTATGTATATTTAATCTATGCGTAGCGGGCGGTGCTACGGTCAATAAAATTTCAAGCGGGGAGCCGGAGGCTTAGATATTAATATTTTCAAATACATATTAAAATAGACAAAAGACGATGTCTTTTGTCTATTTGCAAATATGTAATTTAGAAAATATATACATCTAAGTCCTCGGCCCCCCCCCCTAATTTTTTCTTTAATATAATATGAAAAAATAAGGGAATGCGAGGAGTGGATCTTTTAAATTTTTGTAAAAATATATCTATCCATATAAGCCTTTTTTTGATTTCTACTTAAATAATTGGAAATTCTAGTTGATTTAAGTCCTAAGGATTTTCCAGCTGCACTAATAGAATCATATTCTTTACTTTCATTTGTTAAAAGATCTAAGACTTTTATTTTTTTGGAAGGGCTACCAGCTCCAACAGCTCTGGTTTTACCAAACATAGGATTATTTTCCCCTTTATTAGCCGCCGATTGTTTGGCTCGCGTTTCTTCTGAATGTTTTCTTTTTTTTCCGTACATCGGATTATTTTCTCCTTTATTAGCTACCGACTGTTTAACTCGCGTTTCTTCTGAGTGTTTAAACCCCAATGGTGAACCCGCGATAGATAAAATATTATACTCATGAGGTAAATTATCAATATAATATTGCTCACGCTCTATACATTTTTCTGCCGGGCAATATTCAAGAATTTCCAAAGAAAATCCAGAATAACCGTATTTTAGAAGAGCTTTATAAATTAAACTATTATTTTTTTTTACTGCTTTAGCTAAATATAAAAAACTATAATAGACTTTTAATCTTAAATAAAGACTAATACTACTACCAATATATGTTTTTTGATTGGTTTTATTTTTTCACCTGTAGACACCTGATTTCCCTCGATTTTCTTTTAAAATCTGTATTTTTTGAATGTCAGCATTTTCATAACTTTTTACAGGCAAGATTAAATTATTATTATTATTATTATTCATTGTTTAAATTTTATATTAATCTAGTTTAGTTAGTTTAACTATTCAGGCAGCTGACCCTTACCCCCCCCCCTCTGGTAGCTCAAACCTGAATTCATCCTTAATATTAATTATTTATATTAATCTAATCATAATAAATAAATAGAATATTAGACTAGAAAGTTTAAATTTTTCGACTATAGGCTATATTAGGCTATAACAGATATTGAGATAATCATAAAGTGTACAAAGTGTAACACCTTATCATTATAAAGTTATATATCGCTTAGGTAATACGCCCGATTTAGGTAAGGATAACCAACGTTATCCTCACAATATGATTTACCTACATTTAACATTTAAACATAGGGCCAGGTCAATAGGCGGTGTTTAATATCCATAGAGGATTAGGCCCGAAGATTTTCTTCTTTTTATTTTTTTTTATTAATCACTTAATAAATAATAAAAAGTAATGGACATACTGCTCCTTCATTCTTTCATCTAATATCTATTAATTTCCAGGGGAGATGAAAGGAACCCCCCCC
>Ga0247806_10000452_pt1 | contig 25973 bp, 15 predicted proteins | sample UWRJL059202B1_FD_179935 | JGI IMG/M metagenome (GOLD analysis project Ga0247806, IMG submission 179935) | Plant litter microbial communities from Arlington Agricultural Research Station in Wisconsin, United States - UWRJ-L059-202B-1 | ecosystem: Environmental > Terrestrial > Plant litter >... | reverse complement strand
TCTTTATTTGCGACAACCGTTTGCCATCTTCCAGGTCCTGGCGGGGCGAACCGTCATAATAAAAAGCCACGGTGTCCTGCGCCGAACTGGTGATCTTTGAAATGAACTTGCTCGTTACGGTTTGGCGGGGCACGCAGGTATAATAGGTTTCCGAACCCACGTTGGCTGCGTTGCCCTGCGGGCAGGGACTTGTATAAGGATGGGTTTGCGTATAGGTAACCTGGGAAATATACTGGTTGATGGATTGCTCGAAAGTAATGTCCTGCGTGGTATAGGTAAAGTTGATGAAAGAGCGTTTATTCGGCGCCGTTATCTTCGTCAAATACCAACTGGTAATGTTGTTGGAGCTGCTTGTGTTTTTCGGACAATTAATGCCCTGGGGATTCCGGCTCTTGCTGGTTTCCTTGTCTTCGAAACGATACGTGGTTCCGTTGCTGGTTACAATTTCGAAGCCATCGAGGAAGTTGCCGCCGATGGGCGTGATCTTAAAATTGTAATTCGATAAAGGGATGACTGCATTCAACGTAGAATCGAGGATGAACTTTCCTGAACCGCCCGGGAAGGAAAAGCTGAACATATCCGATTCAGGATCCACCGAGTTCTTTAAAAAACTCAGCAGGTAGGCATTCTGCACAGCAAAATTAAGGTTGCTCAGGTTCGTGGGATAGGCGGTACCGCTCCGCATTTCATCGGGCTTGCTGAAGATGGTACGCGATACCACGCCGCCGCTGTTGCAGGTCCAGCCCGTACCCAGGTTGGAAGCATACTCATCTACTTTAACCCCGGAGGAATTATAGGAAATACTGACGGGCAATGAAATGCCGCTGACCGCGATGGTGCCGATGGGAATGTTGATATTGGGCGACCCGGTGGAATAACTCACCGATAAATTATCGGCCTTCAGCAAGGCGCTTACCTCCGGCGTAGGGGCAATGAAATCGGGCATCTTCATTGCGTCGGGCATCTGTGCCCTGGCTACCGCTACTGCAAGGCAGCAGCAACCCGCCAGTAAAAATTTTCTCATCAGCATAGTCTTAATTTATCAATTGAATTCATAACCGATCCTGAACAACACGGGCTGGCTTACCGGCAGGTGCTGCTTATGCAGGAAATCGTATAACAACTGTATTTTCGTTCCCTTGAATTTTTTATTGTTGATCTTTATTTTTTTGGTAAGTCCCACCAGGCCTGATTGTTGCCATTGGCTGTAACCCCGCAAAGCCGCCACATTCCTGAAACCGGCGTTGTGGTTCATTTCAAAACCGCCGGTTATAAAGAATTGCTTTTTCAGTTTCCAGTCTGCAAAACTCCGCAGCCCGATGCCCTGGTGGTTAAAGCGGATGCGCTGAATGCTGCCGATGCCGAGTTTGTAATTGGCGCCGATGCCGATCACGCTTTTATCGTTGAGTTTGTAACCGAGGCTTACCGCTATGTCTGCCGCGGCGGGCAATAATTTATTCGACCGGCCGAAGTTGATGTTGCTGCCGATCTCCAGCCGTTGCAAAAAGGTTTTTGTTTTCTGGCGGTTGGGTTTAAAGTCGGGCATTTCCATTTCACTGGAGCCGCCGCCCAGCTTCAATACCTTATCTTTCAACTGTTGCAGTTCGCTGCTGCCCTGTTGCATGTTGCGACTGATGATGGCCTGTACCGGGGGCCCGCCGCCACCCATGCGCTCCTGCACGAGCGTTTGCAAGCCAGCCCTGGTTTGCAAACCAGCCACGCTTTGCTGTGTTGCTGCACTACTGCCGCCATAGCCGAAAAGCGAAGCGATGCTGCTGTTCTTTTGAAGGAATTTATTAAAAGCAGGGATCTTTTTTAAAATGTTGATGGCTGTTTCTTCGGCCTTCTTTGTATCATGGAAAAGTTCCTTGTAATTGCGCAGCGTTTCCGCGTAGTAGTAAGCTTCCTTGTTGATCTTTGTTACATATTTACTCTTGCCGATGTATTTAAACACCTGCTCGGCCAGCAGTTTTTTTCTTTCTTTAATAAATTGTTGCAGGGCTTCGCTGTTCTCTACATTTTCTTCCAGTTCATCGAGTTTGGCGGAAGCGTCATTCAATGGCTTTGCCAGTTTCGGTTGCAGCTTGTCTTTTTCTTCCTGCAGGTACAGCAGGCTGTTGTTGAGCTGGTCGCGGTAACTGTCGAACTTTGCCTTGTAACCGTCTTTGATGGCTTTCCCTTCTTTTAGTTTTTGCAGCAACATCGTAAAAGTTACCTGGCCGTTACCGAACAATTTTTGCGCTGCTGCTGGATTGGCCACCTGTACCAACTGTTCTATTTTCCTTTCCCAGCCGCTTAATTTCTCCAGCGTGCGTTCGGTTTTGCTGCTGAGGCGATCGCTGTACCGGTCTATTTTATGGTCGATGCTGCTGATGTATTTTTTGGAGATGGATCGCATGGCTGCAAGGGTACTATCCGCCTGCGCATTAAGCGCACTGATGTGCGATGCCGTGTTGGTAATGGGTTTTGATTGCATCCTCGCCTGGATGGATGTAAAGCCCGAGTCTGTCCACTGTGCCCTGCAATAGTTTGCAGCAAGCAGGAAGATCAGCATTAAGCATAGTCGACCGGTACCCATAAGCAGGATGCGTTAGTTGATTGAAAAAAGGTTCAAGGGGGAAGGACTACTAAGGGGAAGATGTGGAAACCGTAAAAATTCCACAGCTAAAACTTGTAAAAGTTTTTGATAAATGCAATAGGCGGCTAAAAATAATTATGAAATATTTTTAACGGCGGCGGGTAAACGCTTTTTTGAGTGAGCCACTCACCGGGAGTGAGCCACTCAAAAACACAGCCGGGAAAAGAAATAAGCATTACATTAGGAGAATTATTACCCAACCCGCTAAAACCCCAACTTATGGACAGAACCCTCAAAGTCTATGCAAAGGCCGGCCATCTTTTTGCTGAATTCACCTTCAACTACGGCCATGGCAAACAGGCAACGGCGCATTATATCCAATACCGCCGTTTGTACAACGATGATGAGGAAGACGATAACAAATCCGTTTACCCCGGCATGGAAATGGACCTGTACCTGCAATACCAGCCATTCGATTCCATTGAAAAGATCAAAGAACACGACCGGCAACTGGTGCAAAAAGAACTGGGCCGCGACATGACGGCGGACCCGAAAACCTATGATTATGTGTACGAAAGCCAGCCTATCCTGCTGCGCTACATATCCGAAACACACCGCGGCTGCGTGGGGATGATCAACATTCTTTACAGCTTCATCGATAATACGAAAGAAGTGAAATTTCTTTCGGCCAGCCATCCCCGCTACGACGTGGACATCTCTTCCAACAGCCTTGAAACGAACATCAGTTGCATCGAAAGGATCCCCGTGTACCAGGACAGGCAGGAACCGGGCAATATCAGCACGTACGACCTGAAACGGTTAGAACCTTGGTATTGAAGCAATTACGAATGACTAATGACCAATTACCAAGGCTCTTGTTACCATAAAATCCACGAAGTAATTGGTAATTAGTCATTGGTAATTAACCCCTCGTTTTGCCCCAAAATACCCGTTTTTACCGTACCTTTGCCGTCCCGTTAAAAAAACCGCGGGGTAATTTTATGTCTTTCAATCATATTAAACAACTAAACGCAGATGCACAGGAAGGTTCAGGCGGCGAAGCCACTGAAGCTGCTGCGATATCAAATGTGCCTGTAGAAGCACCTGTTGCCGAAACAGTTGCTACCGCTCACGACGATTTCGACTGGAGCGTTGACAAACGTAATGTAACCAGCTACACTGCTGATGAAAAAGCAAAGTACGACACGGTTTACGACAACACGTTCAAACAGATCACCGATGGAGAAATGATCCAGGCGACTGTTGAATCACTGACCAAAACGGATGCCGTGGTAAACATCGGCTTCAAAAGCGATGGCCTTATTTCCTTGAACGAATTCCGCGACATTCCCGGAGGCGTTAAAGTAGGCGACGTGATCGAAGTAATGGTAGTGGAAAAAGAAGACAGGGAAGGCAATCTTCACCTGAGCCGCAAAAGTGCACGTACCACCAGGGCGTGGGAACGCATCGTGGAAGTACACCGCACCGGTGAGATTGTTACCGGTTTGGTTACCAGCAAAACAAAAGGTGGTTTGATCGTTGACGTATTCGGTATGGAAACCTTCCTGCCGGGTTCACAGATCGACGTTAAACCCGTTACCGATTACGACCAGTTCGTTGGTAAAACAATGGAATTTAAAGTGGTTAAGATCAACGAAGCGATTAAGAACGCCGTTGTATCTCACAAAGCGCTTATCGAAAGCGATATCGAAGCTCAAAGGGCCGAGATCATGGGTAAACTGGAAAAAGGCCAGGTACTCGAAGGCACCATCAAGAACATCACCGACTTCGGTGCGTTCCTTGACCTGGGCGGCTTAGACGGTTTATTGTACATCACCGATATTTCATGGGGTCGTATCAACCATCCTTCAGAAGTATTGAAGATGGACCAGAAACTGAACGTGGTTGTATTAGACTTTGATGATGATAAAAAACGCATCAGCCTTGGCCTGAAACAACTGACGCCTCACCCATGGGATACGTTGACAGAGAACCTGAAAGAAGGCGAGATCGTGAAAGGTAAAGTAGTGAACATCGAAGACTACGGTGCTTTCCTCGAAATCATGCCGGGTGTTGAAGGTTTGGTACACGTAAGTGAAATTACCTGGGCCAATACACCGATCAACGCGAAGGAATTCTTTAAACTGGGCGACGAACACGAAGCCAAAGTGGTTACCCTCGATAAGGAAACCCGCAAAATGAGCCTTTCTATCAAACAAATGACAGAAGACCCATGGAGCACCATCGAAAATACATTCCCTGAAGGAAGCAGGCATACCGGTACGGTTAAAAACATCACTCCTTACGGCGTGTTCGTTGAACTGACCACCGGCATCGGCGGTATGATCCACATCAGCGACCTGAGCTGGCTGAAACGTTTCAATAACCCTAACGAGTACACGAAAGTGGGCAACGAGATCGAAGTGGTTATTATGAACATCGACAAGGACGGACGCAAACTGCAACTGGGCCACAAACAAATCGAAGAAGATCCATGGAACACCCTGGAAGCTACCTTCCCTGTTGGAAGCGAGCATGACGGTACCGTGGTGAAGAAAGACGATAAAGGCGCGGTTGTTCAATTGCCTTACGGACTGGAAGGTTTCGCACCTGCCCGTCACCTGGCGAAAGAAGATGGTAAAGTGATCGGCGCTGATGAAACAGCAAAATTCATGGTGATCGAATTCGATCGTAACGACAAACGCATTGTTTTAAGTCACACCCGCCTTTGGGAACAAGTGATCGAAGAAGAAAAACAAGCGGTGGCGAAAGAAAAGAGAGCCGATGCTGAAGTAACCAAGAAAGCGGTGAAGAACCTGCAAAGCAAAGTAGAGAAATCAACCCTGGGCGATTTAAGTGCCCTGGCAGATATCAAAGCCAAGCTCGACAATGCGGCCAACAACGAAGCGGCATCTGCAGAAGAACCGAAAGCTGAATAATTACTTTCATTGTATCAATACATTAAAGCCTGCAATCAATGATTGCAGGCTTTTTCTTTTTAAGCTGATTAAAAGATCATTCAGTTAAAATAATTTTCCTGGTATAAATTTTCCCTTCCGGGGTACCGGCAACCAATATATAAATACCCTTGCTTAGTTTTTCCAGGTCGAGGGTGCCTGTGCGGCCGTCATTAAAAAAGAGCTGGCGTTTCATGACGGCCTGCCCGTTTGCGTTGTAGATGGAAACCGTAAGTTTATCCTCTTTTAATGACATCAATGTTATGATGCCGGTTGATGGATTAGGATACAGCACTAACCCTTCCTCCTGTTCCTTCGTACCGGTTTCGCTTACAGGGTTGGGCATTTTAAACGGCGTGTTCACACCGGTTATCTTCTTCGCCATACTTCTTTCACTCATACAGGGAGTGCCTGATGTTTTTTTAGCAATGATGCTATACCAGCGGTCGGCACTGCTGGCCGGTACCATGTTTAAATAATAGGTATTATTGGTTTGGCCCAGGTAATCCCATCGCAGGCTGTCGAAATTGTAACGGTACGCTTCATACACAGTAGCGCCGGGAACGGCAGTAAAATCTATCCTGTCTACGCCGGACGAACCCAAAGCCGTGGATGTAACCTGCGTAATGGCCGGCCTTCTCATCAGGTGGATATGTTGGGCCGTATAACTTTGTCCTGTGCTGTTCTCCAATCTCAGCATAATTTTCCCGGTAATATTCGGATAATGCCAATCATAATAACCCAAGGAATGCGGCATGACGCTGGGATTGATGTTGTTGTTGATCATTGTCCAGGTGCCATTGTCGTAATTGTAATAAGAGAGCGCCAGGCTTGTTGACCCGGGCGCCTCAAACCGTACCCTGAACGTATCGGCTGCATTGGGGGCATCCATTTCCCTGCCTATATAATCCTCCGGTAAAGGGTTTGTAATCACCACTTCTTTTTTTACCCAGGTCCAGGTCAGTACGCATTCTCTTCCTTCAGGGGTAGTAATATTCTGCCCTATCAATGAAACTTGATAAGCATTCCCGGCCTCTACCGGTATAACGATCTGTTCCATATTATTCAACCTGTCGTAATAGCTGTTGTTGTGGAAACTGCTGATGCCGGTAGTGGCAGGCAAAGTAACCCCTGATGCTGTACCATCCAGTTTAAACGGATACCTGTAAATGGTAGCGAGGTTGGATACTTCTTTAACATGCATGTCGATATCATCCACCAAGGCTTTGGCGCTGGATACGGTACCTTCTTTATCGTGCCAGTAAACCATCAGCTTTAACTGGTAAGCGCCGGCCGGTGCCACTAACGGATGCGTATATGTATTTTTGGCCATCACTGTATAAAACTGGTAATGGCCATTGCTCATGGTTTCAACCGCGCGTTTTGCATTCACCCGTCCAAAGCCATATGTATAATCCGGGCCGGTATTTCCAAGGTCATCCGCATTGTTCAACAGTAGGGCTTTCATGAGTGAACCTTTCGGATCAGCGCCGTGCAATTCCCTGTACCGCTCATACAGCAGGGCCATACTTCCTGTTGCAGCTGGTGTTGAATAACTGGTAGCCGTTCCCCAATAGGTGATCAGTTCACAGGATAAATCCTCCTGCCCGCCTGTTACATCTGTCAGCATTGGATTTGCACCTGAAGCCACGATGTCGGGTTTTGTACGGCCGTCCATGCAAGGACCTTTTGAAGAACTGCTACCGATAACTCCACTTTGTTGCAAGGCGCCCACGCATATTCCATTTTTACTGGGTCCGTATGCTTCGTTTATTTTGAGGTAACCCCTGGGGTAACCGAAACAGGAAGGATGATTCCCGAGATTATGTGCAGAGCCAAAATAAGATACTTTGTCGAACTGAATGAGCTTTGCATCCAGGTCCGCTTCATCGCCCAGGTAGGATCCGCCGCGATCAAAAGTATCGACCCCGGTTAATGAGCAGCGGGTTACACTTCCCAGTTGCATGGAGATCAGTACCATATTATGTGTTGCCACATCGGAGGCCATACTCGTAAGCCAGGCTCCGTTTTGCTGGAGGATCTTTACCCTTGGCGCATGGCCTGTTGCCCTTGCATTGATCATGCCGCCCATGCCCAACATGCCGGTCGTTTTCCTGCCGTGGCCATAAAATGGACTACCACCATTTCCATTGCCTTCTACTATAACCCTGTTGGCTAATTCAGGATGGTGCCGGGACGAATCAAAATCTACATCATGTACATTCACCACAACATTTTTTCCTGTCAAACCAAGGCCGCCTTTGTTCTTAGGGAACTGTAGCCAGGCAGTATTGTGGTGCCCGTTCCCATCGTATTCGCCGTAGTATCCATAGCAGCCAGTAGGCGATAGTTCTGCCTGCTCCACAGGTTGTATAAATACCACGTAAGGTATTTCAGACAATTTTTTTAATGCTGCTGCCGATACCCTGAAAGTTTCGACCTGGTTGATCGTATCATTTTTTCTCGCAAGGGATAAAAAATTCATTGCCTTTAAATATTGATAAAATGTGGAGCGTGGTATCTTCTGATTATGCAATACTTCCACCATAACATCCATCGTACCCATAGCTGTTTCGGACTGTTGGAGGAATGCGGTTTCTCTTAACGACTCCTGTAATCTTTGATATGGTTTTACCTCCAGTACGGCCCTGGCCCCGCAACGCTGCAGGATGGCAGGATCTGTACCCGCAGGGATGCTGGCATAAAATGCTTTTTCAGGCATGTATTGATACAGATCGATACCATGCTGGCTGAGCAACTCGCGCTGAGTGGTACCCGGCAATTCATAAAACTGCAGCAACACGTGGTATTTTTTATTTACGAGGGCAGACTGTAAACCAGTCATTTCAATTTTCGTTACACCGGGTGTTACAATGCCGGCATTAAAGTGCACCCGGTAATCGGGTTTTTCTTTTTGATCCTGTGCGAAAGTTGACACAGGAAAGTTCATACAGGCCCACACGAACATCAACAAACGCATGGGTACATTCAGCAGGCCGGCAGGGGCATGCTTTCCAGGCAGGAAAATCTTTTTCATAGTTGTCATTTAGGAGTAAGAAATAATTGATAGCGCTGTGTAAAATATAGGCACCCATTGTATTTCTTCACCGTTATTGACAAACAGCATGAAGTAGTTGACGAACCCGTTTCGTCAACTTTCGAAGAAAGTTTATTGTGAATGTATTATACCGGTCCCGTAAACTGCGTTCAAAAATGATCTTTTGTAATAGCCGCCAACCGGTAGCGTTTTTCCGTTGCTTAACGTAATGTTGTTTTGAGAAAATGTTTTTATGTGACCGATGGCGATTATATAAGACCGGTGGATGCGGATGAAATGCTTTTCATCAAGGGTGGATTCAACAGAAAATATTTTGCCCTTAACCACCAACGCATGCTGTTTACCATGATGTATGCTCAGGTAATTGCCCAACGCTTCGATGTACAGGATATCGTTCAGCAATACCTGTGAGAATCCCTGGCTGGTTTTAAAAAAGAGCGAATCGTTTTTTCCTTCGTAGCCGGGTGGTTGTTCTTCTTCAGCGTTTATGGTTGCCGGGTTCATGGCCCTGGACAATGCTTTTAAAAAACGTTCGAATGAAAATGGCTTCACCAGGTAATCTTTCACCCCAATGTCGAAACCATCAACAGCGTATTCTACAAAAGCGGTGGTCAATATGATGGAGGGCAGCTGGTGAAGGGACTTTAAAAAATTGATGCCGCTTAAGCCGGGCATTTGTATGTCGCAAAAAACAATATCCGGGCGCAGGTTATTGTACGCTGCCACTGCTTCAAAGGCATTGGAGCATTCCGCAGTGAGCGCCAGGGAAGGGATTTTTGAAATATAGGTTCTCAGAATATCTCTTGCCAGCGGTTCATCCTCGATGATCATGCAACGCGTCAACATACGTCAATGTTTAGTTTTACAGAATAGAATGTAGCTTCTTCTTGTATAAAGAGTTCGTGTTTACCCGGGTACAATAAATCGAGGCGTTTCTTTGCATTGATGGAACCGCCCTCCTTTTGTTTAAGTGCTGCCTGCCCGGAACCCGGTACTGGTTTACCATTGGTAACCTGGAAAAAAATGGTATTGTTTTGTACGGCAAGCATGATGTCGACATACACATTGCTTGTCATTAGTTCTACCCCATGCTTAAAGGAATTTTCTATGAAGGGTAACAGTAATAAAGGCGCAACCTGGGTATTGGCTATATCCCCTGAAACCTGGAAATTGATGGAAGCACTTTCATTTAACCTGAGCTTTTCCAGGGCGATGTAATTTTCCAGGTAGTTAACTTCCTGCTGTAAGGGTACGGTCAGCTTCCCTGCGTTAAGGGTAAGGTATTGCATCAGTTGCGCCAGTTGCAGCATTGCCCCCGGTGCGGCTGGAGACCGGTGTAGCACCAGGGAGTATAAATTATTCAGGGTATTGTGCAGGAAGTGAGGCGCTACCTGCGACTGCAGCAATTGCGCTTCGGCTACCCGCTGTTGCTGCTTCATTTGCCGGAGGGCAAAAAGGTTATAAATACCGGACCGGAAAAATTTAGCGCCGGTTGACAAAGCGGTTACCATAAAATACCTGAAGAAAAAATAACGGTAAGACGTGACTTTTAAAATATCTCCCTTTTGTTTGTACAGGTACATGGTAAAAAAGGAAAACACAATAATGATGACCAACAATACCAGCGTATACTCTAAAATTTTTCCTTTTGCAAAAAGCCTTGAATACAGGAAACCTACATTCAGGTAAACCACTATGATGTTCAATATCATAGAAACGCCGACATGCCAATTCAGTGCATCTGTTTCCATGTAGGGACGGTTTCCAAAATATCCATCCGCAAACATAACCAGCAGGAATGCCACGTGCCACAGCCACCTGTAAGACAATATTTTTATAATGGTTTGGGTCATGCTGATAAGACTATGTTTGGCAAGTTTAAATAAAATTGTCTGAACTGTGATTTTGAATGATTGATTTTGTGGACTATGAATGCCTGAACCGGGATTAAACTGATTTCTCAGATCAACCTGATCAGGGCTTTTAAAAATTTTGGATTCTTAAAAAGGGACTTCCCTAATCCTCCAATATTTGAATGTCTTCTTCAAACTTTCACTAGATTCCACAAAAAGCCGTTGGTCAAAAATCAGGCGGTAGCCGCGGACTCATAAAAAAACCGCCTGTCAATAACAAGCGGCCATACATTTCTAATTTCTAATTACTAATTTCTAATTATCCTGAACTGTTACTTCCGTCCGCCTGTTTTGCGCACGGCCTTCGGCGGTGCGGTTGTCGGCTACCGGTTTGGTGAGTCCATAACCTTTGGCAGTAACGCGGGATGGATCGATGCCCTTGGTGAGCAGGTAAGCCCGTACCGTGTTGGCCCGGGCTTCGGACAATACCTGGTTGGCCTTCGCCGTACCTACATTATCGGTGTGGCCGCCGATCTCGATGCGTTCGTCGTCTTTTCTTACGAGGTAGGCTACGAGTTCATCCAGTACGGTATAAGATTCCGGCTCAAGGGTTGCTTTGTTGGTCTCGAAATTACAACCGTCCAGTTCAAAAGTTTTAGCCGGTAAATGTTGTATATCTACTTTAAACGGCGCTTTGTAAGAGGCGTTGGGTGCCAGTGCCGGAATGTCGAGGATGTTGTAGCTGAGGGAATCCTTAAATCCTAAAATAAAAATTTCGTATTTGGCGCCGGCCGGCAGCCTTACGGTAAACTTGCCCTGGTCGTCCGTAAGGCCCTGGTATTCTTTTCCATTGGCGCTGCTTTTAAAAACCACGATCTCGTTGTTGAGGATGTTGTTCTTAAAATCCGTCATCGTTACATCCACTGCCGCATCTTTCGGTAAGGCTGCATTTTGAACCGTGCCGGTTTGCGCGATTGCAAACAAGGGAAGAAAAAAAGCGAGGAAAAAGAAAAGTCGTTTTTGCTTCATGTTAACTGTTTTTAAGGGAATTTTAAAGATACTCCATATCAAAAATAACAGCAAGCCTTTTTCAATTATTGTGCCATGGAACTGTTTTTTTGTTAACGGGTGCTTAACGGCTACAGGCGTTGCTGCAACTGCGGCAATATGCCCGCTTTCCAGGAAGCAAAGTCGCCGGCCAGGATGTGCTTTCCCGCTTCACCCACCAGCCACAGGTAAAAAGCAAGGTTGTGCACGCTGGCAATGGTAAGCCCGAGGTATTCCCCGGCCTTCATCAGGTGCCGTAAATATGCTTTGGTATAATAACGACTCATTTCGCAATCCAGTCCTTCGTCGATCGGCGAAAAATCGTTCTCCCATTTTTTATTGTCGATGTTGATCACACCGTTGGTGGTAAACAGCATCGCGTTGCGGCCGTTGCGGGTAGGCATCACGCAATCGAACATGTCCACGCCCCGTGCAATGCCTTCGAGGATATCCCAGGGCGTACCCACGCCCATGAGGTAACGCGGTTTTTGTACGGGCAACGCATCGCAGCACAGTTCGGTAAACTCGTACATCATTTCAATCGGCTCGCCTACGCTCAGCCCCCCGATGGCATTACCGGTCGCATTTTTGGAAGCGATGTATTCGCAGGAAGCGGTGCGCAGATCCTTGTAGGTACTCCCCTGCACGATCGGGAAAAGGTTTTGCGTATAGCCGTATTTGTCGGGCGTACTGTTGAAGCGTTCAAAGCAACGGTCGAGCCAGCGGTGCGTGAGTTCCATGCTGTTCTTTGCATAGGCATAATTGCTCGGGTACGGCGGGCATTCGTCGAATGCCATGATGATGTCGCCACCGATGATGCGCTGGATGTCCATTACTTTTTCGGGGGAGAAAAGGTGGCGGCTGCCATCGATGTGACTTTGAAACAACGCGCCTTCTTCCGTGAGTTTGCGGTTGTTGGCCAGCGAAAAAACCTGGTAGCCACCGCTGTCGGTAAGGATGGGTTTGTCCCAGCCATTGAATTTGTGCAGGCCACCCGCCGCTTCCAGCACTTCCAGTTTTGGGCGCAGGTAAAGATGATAGGTATTGCCCAGTATGATCTGCGCTTTTACTTCTTCTTTTAACTGTTGCTGCGTTACGGCCTTTACGCTGCCAACCGTGCCTACGGGCATAAAGATCGGTGTCAGGATCTCGCCGTGGTCGGTTTGTATCCTGCCCACCCTGGCTTTTGTTTGTGTATCGGTATGTTGTAATTCGAAGGTTAGTGCTGCCATGATTGGTTAAACAAGTGATGCAAATTTGTAAGGTATTATTTACTGATTACTGTTATTTTTGCCGGATGAATTTTACCCATTACTGGCAGTTGCTTTTTGCCGGTTTTTGCTTCGTGGCCCTGGTCCAGGTTTTTTATTACCTTTTCTTTTTTGTAAGGCTGTCTTTGTACAAAAAGCCGTTGAAGCCGGTTTCTCAAACGCATCCCGTGTCGGTTGTTATCTGTGCAAGGGATGAAGCTGCAAATTTAGCGAAAAATCTGCCGGGAGCGTTGTTGCAGGAATACCGCACCACGCATGAAGTGATCGTAGTAAACGACAACTCCTACGACGACAGCAAATATTTACTGGAAGCATTTGAAAAAACATACAAGCAACTGCACGTGGTGGAACTGAAGCAGGAAGCGAAAATGATCCCCGGCAAAAAATTCCCGCTGAGTATCGGCATTAAAACGGCGAAGCACGAGATCGTATTACTGACCGATGCAGACTGCGTTCCGGCCACCGAACACTGGATCAGCAGCATGCAGGAATCCTATGCCGGCGAAACGGAGATCGTGCTGGGCTACGGCGCTTACCACAAAAAGAAAGGATTGCTGAACAAGATCATCCGCTGGGAAACCTTTCATACGGCACTGCAATATTTATCCTATGCGTTGAGTGGCCACGCGTACATGGGTGTTGGCCGCAACCTGAGTTATAAGAAATCTGTTTTTTACCGGCACAAGGGATTCACCGCGCACAACAATATCCCCAGCGGCGACGACGACCTGTTCATCAACCGCGCCGCGGGCAAAAAAAATACGGCGATCAACATTGCACCCGAAGCCTTTACGTTGAGTAAAGCGCCCGCCACCTGGAGCGCCTGGAAAAGACAGAAGGAAAGGCACTACAGCACCGGTAAGTATTACCGCCCGCTGCACAAATTTTTGCTGGGCCTCTACTCTTTTTCCCATTTCATTTATTACCCTTTGTTCGTGGCTTCTTTTTTCGTGTTCGACTGGAAATATGTGCTGGCCGTATTCGGGCTGCGTTTCATCATACAGGCCATCGTACTGTACCCGGCCATGAAAAAATTAAAGGAGCAGGACCTCTATCCTTATTTCCTGCTGATCGATGTGTGGATGTTTTTTTATTACCTCATCTTTGCATTTTCCCTCTTTAAAAAACCAAGGGCATCGTGGAAATAATAACGCAATATTTTAGCGACTTTTCAGAAAAGCAATTGAAGCAACTGGCGGCTTTAAAGGAATTGTACGTGGAATGGAATGCAAAGATCAACGTGATCTCGCGCAAGGACATGGATAATTTTTATGAACACCATGTGCTGCATTCATTGGCCATCGCCACCCGCTTTGAATTTACGGAAGGCCTCGAAGTGATGGACCTCGGTTGCGGCGGCGGGTTCCCGGGCATTCCCATGGCGATCTTTTTTCCCAATACGCAATTCCACCTGGTGGACAGCATCAATAAAAAACTGAAAGTGGTGGCCGAAGTAGCGGCGGCTATCGGTCTTGACAATATTACCACCCAACACGCCCGCGCGGAAGACATTAAGAACCGCAAATTCGACGTCGTTATTTCCCGTGCCGTTGCCCCGCTGGGCGACCTGTGGCACTGGAGCCGGCCCCTGCTGCGCAAGACGAAAGAGAGCCATTACGGCAAGAACATTCCTAACGGGCTCGTTTGCCTGAAAGGCGGCGACCTGGCACAGGAAATATCCGACAGCCGCTGTAAACCCATGGTTTGGGAGATCGAAAAGATATTCCCCGAGCCCTTTTTCCAACAGAAATACCTTTTGTACGTTCCTTTCAAATGACCCTACTACTACCACTTAGTGGTATTGCTGGTACCCTTTTTTTTTTGAACATTTGTATATGAGCATAGCTGTAGCCATTGTAGAAGATAACCATGATATCCGCCTCGCGCTGGAACAGATCATAGAGAGCTCGGAGGAATACAGCCTTGCTGTATCGTGCATCAGCGGCGAAGAAGCTGTTTTGAAATTACCGATCTTTCAACCGAAGGTAGTGCTGATGGACATCGGCCTGGGCGGCATGAGCGGCATCGAGGTCGTTCGCCAGTTGAAGGTGACCAATCCTGAAATACTATTCATGATGTGCACCATCTACGACGATGATGTAAAAATATTCGAGGCCCTGAGCGCCGGCGCCAGTGGATACGTTTTGAAAAAAACACCGCCTCAAAAATTACTGGAAGCCATCAGGGAACTGATCGAAGGCGGCGCGCCCATGAGCAGCCAGATCGCCAGCAAAGTGGTAGCGGCTTTTCAAACCAAGCCGGGTGCTTCTTCCGTTGGCGCTGTGGAATCGGTGCTGGACGTGTTGTCGAAAAGAGAAAAAGAAATACTGGAAATGCTCGCTACGGGCCTGTTGTACAAAGAAATCGCCGACAAACTCAGCATCAGCTCGGAAACGGTACGCAAACACGTGTACCATGTTTATGAAAAACTACATGTAGGGAACCGGATCGAAGCGGTGAATAAGTTTTATGGAAGATGAGAGAACAATTATGAGTTATGAATTATGAGTTATGAATGTTTTTGATGGCGGTGATTATGGAGAAATGCAACTACTACAATACTATAAGCACAATAGAAAAGCCTGGCAAATGCCGGGTTTTTTGTTGGATAGGGTTACCAAGATTTTGTTTGGGTAGCGCACCTACGGAGCGCAGTGTGCGTGTGGCTGTTGGGTTACCGGTTACCGATATATTGTCCCTGACGGGACAGAAAACAGGATGACAGGTTTTAATGTATCTTGAATGCCCTAAAAATTTAATCAAGTATCAAGTATCAAGTATCAAGTATCAAGTATCAAGTATCAAGTATCAAGTATCAAGTATCAAGTATCAGGTATCAGGTATCAGGTATCAAGTATCAGGTATCAGGTATCAGGTATCAGGTATCAGGTATCAAGTATCTAATTTCTAATTTCTAATTTTAAAAGAACTTCCACATCCACATATCCGTTTGCGGCGTACTGCCGATGGGAAAGTCGTGCCGGTCGCCGGAATCTTTGAAGCCGTATTTCTGGTAGAACTGCTGTGCGCGCTTGTTGTGTTCCCAAACGCCCAGCCATACTGCTTCGTATCTGTTGGCGCGTGCGTGATCGAGTACGCATTCCATTAGCTTTTGCGCAACACCTTTGCCGTGAAATTCTTTTACTACATAGATGCGTTTCAACTCGAGCGCTTTCCATTGCTTCATCAGGGGAAAGCCCGTATAATCTTCCATGAACTGCAGGTAACCGGCGGGAACGCCATCCACTGTTGCAAAATAATAATGATTACCGGGCATGGCCAGTTCGGCACTGAGGCGTGCTGTGTTATAATGTGTATCCAGGAAATCCTGCATGTCTTTTTCCGTGCAGGTATCCGCAAACGTATCGTAAAAGGTTTGCCGGGCCATGGCGGCGAGTTGCTCTACCTCCGTAATCCCGATGGGTCGTATTGTTACAATCGGTTCCAAATTGATTACCAGTTTAATTCCAGCAGGTTGTTCTTTCTTTCCAGGTCTGCCATGCGTTTCGACGGATCGATCTCCGCTGTTTTCAACTCGGTGAGCCGGCGTTTGAATTCGAGCGTATAAGTCGGGTGCGTCCAGCGCCACTCTTCGTGTACCGTTCTCTTGGCGGCGTCTTCGGCAGGCTTTTGTCCAAACATCAGGTTCAATGGGATATAATGCATTTCCTTTGTCCCGTCGCTGAAGGTCAGTTGCAGGTCGATGGGCATGGGCATTTGCCCGACACGTTTCAGCCTGATCTTCGACACGCCGTTCTCTTCCCACAGGCTGTCGATGCCGTAGTCGATCGTTTTGGTGGTGTTCACCCAGTATTCCCTGTACCAGTCGAGTTTGATGCCGCTAACGGTTTCGGCTACCCGTACAAAATCGTTGCTGTTGGGATGTTTGAATTTCCATTGGTTGTAATACTCCAGCAATACTTTATCCCTGGCCGCCGCACCAATGATATAACCCAGCTGTTCCATGAATACCTGCCCTTTTGAATAGGCGGCCACGCTGTAACCGTAGTTGGAATTAAAATGATCGGCGTGCGTGGTCATAGGCTCTTCAAAACCACTCTTTGCCAGGTTGAAATAACCCATGTACGCATCGGCGTGTTCATCGGGTACCATGTCGCCCAGTTCTTTGATCCGCGCCGCACTCAATGATTTTGGCAGGCCGGCGATGAAACGCTGTTTAGCCGTATTTCCATAATAAAAACCGGTGATGAGGTCTTCGGCATAACTGGTGAAACCTTCGTCCATCCAGGCATACAGGCTTTCATTGGTGCCCATCATCATCTGGTACCAGCTGTGCATCCATTCATGAAAAACGGTGCCCAGGCTGGGGCCGTTGAGCAGCGTAGCCATGGGGTATTCCATGCCGCCATCGCCGCCCTGGATGAAAGAATATTGCGGGTAAGGATATTTTCCAAAATGTTTGTCCATAAACGGCAGCGCTTTTACAGCCGCATCTGCTACGGTCATCCAGGCAGTATCGTTCTTACCGTTGTTCTCTTTGTAATTATAAATCACGTGCAGTACCGGTCCGCCGTTGGGTGTTTTGCGAACGATGTGCTGGTACTCGGGATCGGCCGCCCATACGAAGTCGTGGATGTTGCTGCCCACGAAATGCCAACTGCGTTTATCCTTTGCCGTTGGTTTCAGGGCAGAGCCGGGTACATCATAGCCCCAGCCTATTTCCGCGGCATTCACCAGTACGCCGGTGCCGCCGAGTTTATAATTTTTATCGATGTTGATGGTCACATCGAAGTCGCCCCATACACCGTAAAATTCACGGGCGATGTAAGGCGTGGGATGCCAGCCTTCGTAATCGTATTCGCATAGTTTAGGGTACCACTGGCTCATGCTGTAACGCACGCCGGTGGTTGGATTGTCGCGGCCGCTGCGGCGCACCTGCAACGGCACCTGCGCTTCGAATTCCATGTCAAAAACCACTTTGCTTTTTGCAGCGATGGGTTTGGTGAGGTTCACTTCCAGTATCGTTTCGTGGTACGTGAAGGGCTGCGGTACGCCGTTCATCTTCAGTGAAATGATCTTTTGGTAACCGATCTCGTCGGGTTTCAGTTTCGATATCCTGTCGCGCACACGGGCATCCCAGTCGGGCCGGTTGTTCACCATTACTTTTCCCAACTCCTGGCTGCGGGCATCCATGCTGCTGTTGGGTTGAAAGGCATTGAAATAAAGATGGTAAAAAACTTTGTTCAGCACTTCGGGTGAGTTGTTGCTGTACTCCAGTTTTTGTTTGCCGGTAAAGCGGTTGCTGTTCACATCCATGTCGATCGACATATTGTACTTCACCCTTTGCTGCCACCTGTCGGGTTGCGCCAACGCGGGAAAGACCATGGTTACAATCAATGCCAGTAAGCCGCTAACTTTTGTATACTTCATATCCATATTTTAATGCCTGTAAATTTCGGGGAAAATAACGATAGAAAGGCAATTAATGAATTATGAGTGATGAGTGGTTTAGGGGTTTAGAGGGTTTAGAATAGTTGAAGGTCGTTGAAGGTGGTTGAAGGAGATACAAACTATTAGTCCTTCCATCCAAAAAAAACGCCTTCCCGTCTTCCCGGCAAACGTTTCTTCATTCGCGAAGCGGATGCTTGCTTCTTTGCTTTACTTTGCGACTTTGCGTGAAACTAAAAATAAAAAACCCCGAAAGTATCCTTCCGGGGGCAATGAATAGAAAAAAATAAAGCCTTGCGACTGTTAAAGAAAACGTGAAACCATTCGATAACTTGTTTTGCTGCATCCCCTACTTACTTAAAAGCGCTAATCACTTTCGTGCTTCGCTCGAACATCAACCTAACTTTATACCAATAATAACAATATGAAGATACTTGTTCAGCGCGGATTTTCAAAGAAAAAGGGCCGGAAATTTTTAAAACTTTCAGCCCTTTCCTGGAGTTAAATGCCGGCGTCGAACATGCGCTCTTTATCAACACGATAAAAATAAGAAAGGCACCCGTCGCCTACTATTTTCTGCCCGTCGTGCAGTAATACGAGTGTACCACCCCTCAAAGCGCCACCCATGTATTCCAGGTCTTTAAGGTCGCTTAAGAGGATCAGTTTTGCCGCGGGTGCAGCGGCGGCCTGTTCCGCTAAAATATCTTTTACCTGTGTACTCATCTGCAGCACCACATCTTTGGGAATGTTCTTCGAATAATGTTCGTAAGCGGTTAAGGGAACGCCCACTTTATTACCTATCCCTTCCTTCTTTTCTTTTAATCCCTGCTTGGGTCCGCTGTACATGACACCCGAATAGGCAGTAAAATCATTGAACACTTTTATCACGCCTTCCACATCTCGGAAGCTGGTTTGTGTAATGCCTTCCTGTATCTTTTTTATAGGGCTGAAGGTATAGTCGCCGATGTCGGGATAATCTTTTCTCAACTGCACCGCCCACTTATTGATGTTGACCACGAAGTTTTCGTACCAGCCTTTCCATTTATCCGGTCCCTTATATGTTACATCGCAATCCAGCAACTGGACCGGTATGCCCCAGGTGTTGATGAGGAGGCGCAGGTTGGAAATAACGGTGGTTTTGGGCATGCCGAGGTGACCTTCGAGCCTGAAAAAATTATAATAATACCAATCGGTGCCTTTCATTTTAGCGCCGTCGTTTTGCCGTTCGGGTATTTTGCTGTCGTAGTAGCAGGTAATATTGTGCAGCTTGCCGCCCTGCGGGTTCCAGTTTTTCAGCACCTCGTTGTCGGGGCCGTTGTCCAGCACATTGTAATAATAAGGGATCGCGCAATTCTGCAACAGCACCTGGCCGGCTGCAATGCTTGGCAACATTTGCGGCCGCACGATCGTGAGCGCAGCCTGCGCATTGATCTTGGACTGAACGGTAAAATTATTCACCAATGCAAACAACCGCATCAGCAACTGGCGCAATCTTTTTTTATCGGCCGCCTGTTGCACCTGCACCGGGGCGGGCATAAAATAATAACGGCGCGTATCGAACCCGGTTTGCCGGAAGCCACCGATCACGATGGTGCGTTCTATCCTGGCGGTACTCATGGCCGGGAACCTTCGTACATAATCGTTGTAAAACAACACCAGTTCATTGATGGCTTTTGCCAAATCGCCGGCAAAGAGTACATAATATTGCGGGCAGTTTTCGGCGTTTACACTTGCCGCTATGCTGGCCAGCTTTGCAATGGCTGTATCCAAAAGCGCAACATCGGCGAAAGCCAGGTGATCGGTGACATAGGTTAATTGCTTGCCCTGCTGGTTCTTGGAAAAATAAGGTTGGATTTCAGCCAGGCTCTTGTTCCAGGTATCCCATGCTTTTTTATTCAGTCCTGTTACGCTCCCGCTGTCCGACAATTTTTCGATGCGGCACACCGCGCAGGTTTCCAGTTCCAGGCTTAAGATGTTCAGTTCGGCCAACTGGCTTTTCTTTACCAGGAAATAACGGGTCTTAAAGTTTCTTTGTACGCCTTTTGTATTGCAATCGCCCTGCTGGCAATGATTGTTTTCCGCATCGGAAATATTTACCCAGGCAGCCAAACCCCAGGTGGACAAAGCCTGTGCAGCCGTGATGCCGATGGAGGCATCGGTAAGACTTTTCGTGCCATCGGGCACATTGGCAGCCGCTACGCTATCGGGTATTACTTCCACTGCTTTCCAAACGATTTCGTTCACCACTTCCAGTTCAGCTTTGATCTCATCATACACCTTTTTTTCCATGAGCCGGTGCGAAGTATCCTTCAGCCAGCATTCTACCAGGTCGATGGGAAGGCCCCTGTCGAATACGATGTTTTTCTCTTCCCGCACGAGGTAACCATCAGTGGTAACGGCGCTGCCGGGCGTAAGTTTTATTGTTTGCAACGCCGCGTTACCGGTAACATCCGCTTCGAGCCCCTGCACGATGCCATTACCGATAAGGCTGTAGCGCGTGGCTTTTTCTTCCTGCCACAAAAAATCATGCGTGGCATTCAGGTTCTCGCTCGTAAGGTATTGTCCGCTTATATAAACCGGGAAAAAATCAGGACGGGGTTCCATTGTTAAAATTTTAGTTGTTATAGGGGTAATCAACAGGTGATTACTGAAAATTATTTTTTACGCTTCTACAAACCGGTACCAGTCTTCCTGGTGGCCGCTGCCGAGGGCCGTATGGTTCAGTATCACGGGTACTTTTATCTGGTCGGTATCTTCGTTGTAACTGATGTTGCTGCAGGTATCCAGGTTCGATGGCAGGTACATGTTCTTCAGCGTGCCCATCATCGTATATACATTTACCAGCGCTTTGTTGAAAGCCGTTTTGTTGGCGGCTGTTGGCTTGTTGCCGGGCGTTTTTATGATGGCGAGTTGTTTGAAAAACTCTTCCGTTGTTTTTTCAAATAAGAACATCAGCGCGGGATCCAGCCAGCATATCTTCAGCGCAACGTGTGCAGGCGCTTCATTGCGGATCAGCGTTTCGGTGAAGGCGCGGAAATCCATGTTGCTGCTGATGGCGAGCCAGCCGGGCAGCACTACCGTCACCTGCATGCTGAAATTATCAGCCAGCAGGCAATCGGCATGCTGGTTATTGGAACCATCACCACACAAAGGCAGCAGGTTCGACGGCGGTACGAGGTTGGGGTACAAGGGCCGCAGCAAAATGTGTTCGAGTACGTGGCAACCAAAGGCCGTATCGAAATCACCAAAGCGGTTATCGGGTACTTCAATCTTATCTGCCGGGGCCGGGGCCAGCTTGTCCGAGATCTTCTGCAGCAATACTTTATAATCGGGGTTGTTCAACACTTTCACCAGTTCCTTGTTTTTGGAACCAACAAGGCCCATCATTTTCTGAACACGCAGTTGCAATCCGCTTACGTTGCCGGTTGCGTACAATCCTTTTGTATAATTGATGGCGTGACTGCGTTGCCCGCTGATGGCCGGGTAAGCTTTTAAGAATTCTATTTTATCATCGATCGTTTCTTCATCGGCCTGGAAAAAATCGCCTTCCTTGTTTTGCGTGAATTTAAAAATGGTATAATCCACGAACAGTTCGTTGAAGCGCGCGAGCAGGTGATCGAGCAGGCGGTTGCGCCGCGACTTTTGTTGAGCAGGCGTTTCAAGGTTTACCTTGTATTTCGTATAGGTATCCTTAAAATAATCGGCGTCGCTTACAGGGTCTTTCTCGTTGTGCGGCGAAGCCAATAGTTTGCGAAGGTCTTTGATCACCGACTGGTCGAGCGGCAGGGGTAAAGTGGTGGCCGACAATACACCACCGCCGGCCGTAAAAATATTTTTCAGGTTATCGAGTTGCGCGAGGTAATCGGCGAGCAACTGGTCGAAGAACAACAGGTAGGCTTTGGTGTGCAGCCGTTGCGCCTTGCGCAGGTTGCTTTCCTTTTCGGGAATGCCGTCCATGCCGGTGTAATAGCAAAGCGGGAAATCGTTTTGCAGCGAAAAATAATTTGTCAGGTTCCTGTTCTTCCCGGCAGGAATGGGCAGGTCGCTTTCAAAATCAACGGGCAGCGCGGGATAATCTACAAAGCTGGCGTTCTTATATTCAACCTTTCTTTCCGGGGTAAAATAGATTGGCCCTTTTGAAAACCGGATGTGGTTGAATATTTTTTTCTTGTCCTGCTCCGCCGCATCCAGCATGAATTTAAATACGTTGTTCTTATCGTGCAGGTGCAGGCAATATTGCTGCGCATCTTCCAGGATGGTATAGGTATCGTCAGCGTTCTTTTTATAACTGCTGAGGTGAATGCTTTTGATCTGCAGTATGCCGGGAATGTCCATCAGCAGGTTCACCATATCGCTTACGTACAATACTTCGAGGTGACCGTGTTTGTTGAGGTCGTCTTCATCAATGAATCCCCTGTCTACAGCAGGCCCGTTGAAAATCTCTTCAGTGCGTTTGCCTTTTTCTATCAGTTCTTTAAAAGAATAGAACTGCATCGTGGGGTTTACGTAATTGTACAACAGGCTGTACATCTTTTTAAATACCACGTCGGCATTGGCATCGGGTTTCAATTCTATGTCGGCGCATACGGCCACCCATTCTTCTTCGGCTATTTTTATTTGTGCAAAATCTTCGCAAAGGTTGCGGTTGTCGAGCAACAGCGTACCGGCATAATTGGTGAGGCAGGAACGGTATTCGCCGGGTTGCGCGTCGATGTCGGTGATCACGGAATCCTTATCGCGGTACTTGGCCAGTGTACGCAAAAAATGCGGATGATGTCCACGGATGGTTTCATAGGTTTCCACTTCCAGTTTCACCACGTACAGGCCTTTTAGTTTTAATATTTCGTAAGGATGATTGGCCGGCGGCAATACAAGTGTGTTCGACTTTATTTTTTTATCGAAATAAATTGTTGGATCATAGTTAGTATCATCCAGCGTTTCCAGCCATACATTGCGGATGCCGGGAATGCTGTCGAGGATGAGCTTGCGGTAATCGTTGATGGTTATGGGATGCGTGGTGAGTATCTCACGCGCGGTGAAGAAGCTGTTGGGATCCGGGCCTTTTTCGTTCTTAGCCGTCAACAAATCTGCCACCGGGAAAGAAGTGCGGTACGCGAGATCGGTGAGCGAATAACAAAGCAGTTCGAGTATGGTGATGCCGGGATCGTGAACATTGTAATCCGTCCATACCTTGCCGGAAAATTCCTGTATGTAACCCAGGCCGGTTTTCCGCAACGCTTCGTAATCTTCTGCAACAGCAGCAGCGGCTTTAGGTATGATGATATTTCCTTTTTCTGTCAGCATATTGCGTTGGTATCAATTTGGTGTTGGGCAACGGAAGTGAGGATCACGTCTTCACTGCTGCCGGTCGTAAATTCTTTCCAGCTTACCAGGGCGCCGGCTTCCTGTTTGAAGGCTTCGAAATAAGTAAGGTAATCGATGTAGGGCCGCTCTTCTATAAAGTTGATGATGCCCGAAGCATAGAACTTTCCACCGAACGAAGGCGATTCATTCCTGTTCAATATCCACGGTGCTATGTATTGCTGCAGGTCTTTGTTGAGCTGGCCGGCATAAAAATTTTCATCGTAACCGGGCCGCAGTTTCACGCTGCATTTTACAGAGATGGGTTCGTACACAGGGTTGATGAATTTTACTTTTGCAAAGGTCGTCCGCCATTGGCTGATGTATTCTTCGGCTTCGGTAAGGATGGCCTTACTGATGCGCGGTTGCAACAAATCTTTTTCCGCCAGGTTGATGGTAGCAGGGAGCACCACGCACAATACGTTGCCGGGCTCGTACATGCCTTCGGTGCTGGCATGGGAAATGCATTTTAATTTATAGATGGAAGGGAACTGGGCGAGTACGATCCTTTCATAATCCCAGATGCTCCAGCTCCGGTGTTTGTGCCTAAGTCTTTCACTGATGCGGGTATAAAAATCCCTGGACTGTTCGGCCATGGCGCCGCCGTAAGAAGCATAGGGCTGTTCTGCTTTTTTAATGCCGTCGATCTTGATGACGGGCTTTGCCACCGTGCCGGCGGCGAGGGCAGATTGTAAATGATACGGATCATTACCGCGGTCGTCGAAGATGGCTTCCACCGCGTTGGTGTGTATGTCGATGATGGATGGATACGCATTGTAACTGGTGGCCGACACTGCTTTTATCCACAGCAGGTTTTCGCCCATAAGCGTGTTGGGCAACAGGGCATCTGCGGGAATGGCGAAGGAGATGAAACCGCTGGCGGTAAAATCATGTGTAGTATTGACGGTGATCGCTTCAAATTTAAACGGCTTCCATTCGCTGCCGCTTAGGTACTGCCATTCGATCTTTTCCCTTATCTCTGCGTCGATGTCTTCGGTGCCATCGAGCCTGGCGATGTAGAGGTTGATGCTTTGGGGTGCGGTGCAACCGGACAAACCGATGTACAATTGGCCGTTGTTGTTGTAATCGGGTACGATCACGGGTTGCTGTGCCGAAGTAACGGCTGCAAAACCAAAAGGATGGAGTTGCATAAAACTATGCTCGGGTTTGGCCGTGATGTTTATGTCGTCTTCCAGTACATAATCGAGGTGCAGGCTGTTGAACTCGGGCGTGTAGGGCGGCGGCGGATGCAGGGTATTTTTATGTATGGCGTAATGGGTAAGCGCCAGCGGGTAAATAAGGTGACCGAAATTATATTGCAGCGTTACTCGGGCAAAACCCCAGCGTGCCTCCTGGCTGATTTCGTTGCTGTTGCCGGGCTCGAACGCATCTTTTATTTTATGGTTTACATGAAAAGTGTTGTTGGTACGGTAATCACGCGTTGCATATTGGTCGGGCGTGTCTTCGGCGATGGCCGTCCATTTGCCGCCGCTCATCAGTTCTACTTTGCCGGGTACATTGCCCTGGTTGAAATTTTCCCACTGCCTTTTAAAATTATCAATGCTCAGGGCACTGAAAGGTGCTTGGGTATCTTTTGCAAAATAATCCACGTAGGCGCTGTAGTATTTTGCCATGTTGCCGGGCGCTCCTTTCCAGTTGGCAGCCAGGTGAAATGTTTTGAGGTATTTATTAAATGCGGCACTGCAGCCGATGGTGAAGAATGATTTGTTTTTTACGGGCGTACTGCCGAAAGGCTTGAAGCCCTGCAAGGGATTCAGTTTGCCGTTTTCGCCGGAGATGCTGTAGGAATTAACGCCTTCTGCATTCACCACGATCTTTTTGATGTCGCTGAATTGCAGGCCGGCAAAATATTCGTACGCATCTGCAAAATGAATGTCGTTGTCGAGCAGGATCTTTATCACCGGGTATTCAGCCGTATAACCCGACTTGTGTATCTTTTCATCATAACCCACTACTGCCGGCAAGGCATCGTCGATCTTTACCAGTAAATATCTTTTGGAAGTATTGCTGCTGTTGTTGTTGATGCCGGGCACCGTATCCACTTCCGCTTCTACCCAACCTTTGGGACCGGTATAAAAAGCTTTAAGCGATGTACGGGGCAGTTGCGCACCGCCTTCTATTTCCATACTTACCCGGCGGCGGCCATCTTTGGCCAGCAGCATGGGAGAACTGAAGGCAAATCCTATTTCTGCTTTTTTATTTTTATCGTTGCCGAAGGGGTACCAACTGTTTACATTGTTGCGGGCAAACAGGTTGTCCGTTGCCGCATCGTTGCTGATGTGCAATGCTTTTAAATCTCCTTTTACATTATTGACCAGGTTATTTGCGTAGATCGTTTTCTTTTGCGCGATGGTCACCTGGTTCACGATGAGCTCGCGTAAAGTTTTATAAACTATGGCCGTTCCTTTGGCATCCTTG
>Ga0247806_10000451_pt1 | contig 25988 bp, 27 predicted proteins | sample UWRJL059202B1_FD_179935 | JGI IMG/M metagenome (GOLD analysis project Ga0247806, IMG submission 179935) | Plant litter microbial communities from Arlington Agricultural Research Station in Wisconsin, United States - UWRJ-L059-202B-1 | ecosystem: Environmental > Terrestrial > Plant litter >... | reverse complement strand
GGGAGCCTGGCGACCCATGCTCCCCGGCTGTCGTTCCTGCCCATCCACTCGTCATGACCGCGCTCTGGCAGGGCGATGAGAGGAATATGCCATGGGGCAAAGGGAGGGGGATAAGATGGATAAGTTTTGTGACGGCGGTTCGGCTCTCGCACCGACCGTTCCCCAAACTCTGTGTCATCCCGGCGCAGGCCGGGACCCATCTCGAGATGGTGCCACAGCCGCAAGGTGGGTGGGACTGGGCGACTGGCGGCGTGGGGAGGTATCTCGAGATGGACCCCGGCCTTCGCCGGGGTGACACCGGGGGGTGTGGTGGTTTGTGTGCAAGAGCAAAGCGCCCAGCGAGTGCAGAGCGCTCGGGTCAAGCCCGAGGGTGACGGCCCGTGGATGACCGCCGCCACCCAGTGTGACGGCCGGTGGGGTGGACCGTTGTGTTACCCATCAATGAAGGGATTGCCACGCCCCGTCCCATCCGCTCATATGCAGCCAAAAACAGGAGGATACGGCATGGCTCAGGGTGGGGCGGCGCTGGAGATTATCGACAAGGCTTTTGGCGCGCTGACGCATGGCAGCGCCATTTTGGAAGTGCTGTATGAGGATTGCCGCTGGGCCGAGGGGCCGGTGTGGTTCGGCGATGGCAATTACCTGGTGTGGAGCGATATTCCCAACAATCGCCTGCTGCGCTGGATCCCCGATGTGGGTGTATCGACTTTTCGCAGCCCGTCGAACTACATCAACGGCAATACCCGCGACCGCGAGGGACGGCTGGTGTCGTGCTCGCATGGGGCGCGGGCGGTGTTGCGCACCGAGCACGACGGTACGATCACGACGCTGGTCGATCGCTATCTGGGCAAGCGGTTCAATTCGCCCAATGACGTGGTGGTCAAATCGGACGGCACGATCTGGTTTACCGATCCGAGCTACGGGATTTTGACCGATTACGAGGGGTATAAATCGGATGCCGAGCAGGACGGCTGCTACGTCTATTGTTTCGATCCGGCGGATGGCTCGCTGGTTGTCGTGGCCGACGATTTCGCCAAGCCCAATGGGCTGGCATTCTCGGCGGACGAGAGCATTTTGTATGTTGCCGATACCGGACGCACCCACGATCCAGATTGGCCCGCCTATATCCGCCAGTTCAGCGTATCGGGCAAAACCCTGGGCAATCCAAAAGTGTTTGCCCATATCGATAATGGCCTGCCGGACGGCTTCCGGCTGGACACCAACGGCAATATCTGGACCAGCGCCGGGCCGGGGGTGAATGTCTATAATCCCACCGGGGATCTGCTGGGCCGCATCAAGACAGGGCAATCGACGTCCAACGTCACTTTTGGCGGCGAACGGCGCAATCGGCTGTTCATCACCTCGACCCAGTATCTGTATTCGATCTACGTCAATGCGCAGGGCCTGCAGCGGCCTTGATCGACGCCAAAGCGTTTATCGAGGCCAGCCTGGCGCTCGATCCGGTGCCGGGACTGGCGGGGCTGAAGCTCTATGCCGCCCATCCGGCCAGCCGCCTGTCCCGGTTGGCCGATCCGGACGATGACGATCCGCCGGCGCCCTATTGGGCGTATTGCTGGGCGGGGGGCCTCGCTTTGGCGCACCACGTTCGGGCACAGCCAATGCTGGTCGCAGGACGGCGCGTGCTCGATCTGGGCGCCGGATCGGGGCTAGTCGGGATCGTTGCGGCACAGGCGGGGGCGTTGGTCGAGGCGGCCGAGATCGATCAGCATGCACGGGTCGCGATCGGGCTGAACGCGGCGGCCAATGGCGTTGCGGTGAGGCTCGTCGAGGTCGATCTGGCAGCAGGGCTGCCTTCGGATGTCGAGCTGATCCTGGCCGGCGATGTGTTTTACAATGCCGAGGTTGCGGCGACCATGTTGCCGTTTTTACAGCGGTGCGCGGCGGCTGGGATCGAGGTGTTGATCGGCGATCCTAGCCGACGCGATTTGCCGCTGAGGCAGTTGGAGATCGTCGCGTCCTATCCGGTCGGCGACGTCGGGGATATTCGGGCCAGCGCCGAGCGGACGGGGTCGGTGTACCGATTGAGCTAGGCCACTTCCGATGTCATCCCGGCGCAGGTCGTGTTTCGTTTTAACGTCGCTACGAAAACACCCCAGACGCAGTCATCTCAGGATGGATTCCGGCCTACGCCGGAATGACACGGTGGGTGGGGATGGCGCTTTATTTCTTCGGCTTTTTGGGCTTGGGCAATGGCAGGGCCGACGCCGTGGTGCGGACCAGTCCGGCGAGCCAGTCGGCATCGTCCCAGCGGTCGCCATCAATGAGAAAGTACATCTTCGAGCCCGGGTAGGCCTCGGCTTCGGTGACTTCGCCCAGATAGGCGCGGGCGGCGTCGGTGGGCTTGATGAACAATTGGTCGTCGCAGACGAAGGCGACGACCTTGGTGTCGCAATAGAGCGCGTATTCGCCGAACATCTTTTTGGATGTGATGGTCCCGGCGTCGGCGCACTGCTCCATGATGTAGTCGATGGTTTTTTGCTGGCTCGCCACCTTACATCGTGGCTCCGACCTGCCAGGGCACGAACTCGTTGTCGCCATAGCCGAGGTCTTCGGACTTGGTGTGCTTGCCCGAGGCGATTTCCAACAAGAGATCGAAAATCTGCTGGCCCTTGGCTTCGATGGAAACGCCTTCGACGATGTCGCCGCAGTTGATGTCCATGTCGTCGGTCATGCGGGCGTAGACGTCCGAATTGGTCGCCAGCTTCATCGAAGGCACCGGCTTGCAGCCATAGGCCGAGCCGCGACCGGTGGTGAAGGCCAAAAGATTGGCGCCGCCGGCCACCTGCCCCGTCGCCGAGACCGGATCGAAGCCGGGCGTGTCCATGAAGACGAAGCCTTTTTCGGTGACTTTTTCGGCGTATTCATAGACAGCGGTGAGCGGCGTGGTGCCACCCTTGGCCGCAGCGCCGAGAGATTTTTCGAGAATGGTGGTCAGGCCGCCCAGCTTGTTGCCGGGGGATGGATTGTTGTTCATCTCGCCATGATTGCGGCGCGTGTAGTCTTCCCACCAGTGAATGCGGGAAATCAGCTTTTCGCCGACTTCGCGCGATATTGCGCGGCGGGTCAGCAAATGCTCGGCGCCGTAGATTTCCGGCGTTTCGCTGAGGATCGCCGTGCCGCCATTGCGCACCAGGATATCGGCGGCATATCCCAGGGCGGGGTTGGCGGTGATGCCGGAATAGCCGTCCGAACCGCCGCATTGCAGGGCCAGCGTCAGATGCGATGCGTCGACGGTTTCGCGCCGGGCGCGGGCGGCGACGGGCAGCATTTCCTTGACCCGCTCGATGCCCCACTCGATGATTTTTTTGGTACCACCGCTGTCCTGAATGGTCATGGTCTGGAAGGTGTCGCTCTCGACGATGCCATACATTTCCTTCATGCGGCCGATCTGGAACACTTCGCAGCCCAGGCCCACCAGCATGGCGGCGCCCAGATTTGGATTGGAGGCATAGCCCCATTGGGTGCGCTTGAGGATATCGAAGCCCTCGCCCCGGCTTTCCATGCCGCATCCGGTGCCGTGCACGAATGGCACGATGCCGTCGATTTCGGGATATTCGTCGAGCACGCCGGAGCGGTTGATGCCTTCGGCGATGAATTTGGCGACGGTGGCCGAGCAGTTCACCGAGGTCAGGATGCCGATATAATTGCGGGTGCCGACCGAGCCATTGGCGCGGCGATAGCCCTCGAAGGTGGCGCGCTGCTCGAGCGGGATCATGTCTGGCGGCACGGCGCCTTCGGTAAAGGCATAATCATGCGTCAGCGTGCCGTCGGCGCCGCCCATGCCGCAATTGTGCTCGTGGATCCAGTCGCCGGGGGGAATAGCGACGCTGGCAAAGCCGATGATCTGGCCGAACTTGAGGATGGGCGCCCCGGCGAGGATCGGCTGGATGGCGAACTTGTGCCCCTTGGGCACCCGTCGCGAGATGACGACGCCCTGCGGCGTGTGCGTTCCAACCTCGAGATTGGCCAGCGCCACGGCGATGTTGTCGGCGGCATTGAGGACCAGGGTGCGGCCCTGCGGGTGGATGACGTGTTCATTCATTTCGGCATGCTTTCGGGGGGCGGGTCTCAACTCCACTTTACCTCGACCCGGTTTGCCGCCAGATTGCGCCCGCAATCAGCAGCGATGGGCGTTGTAAAGCACCACGGCTCTAACTAACATGTTAGCATGAGAACGGCAGCAAGTCCCTATTCTTTTCTGGTCCGTCCGCCCACATTGGCGCGGGGCAATGTCACGGCTGAAGTGACCGGCATCATCCGCAATGCCATCGTGGCGCTCGCCCTGCCGCCGGGCAGCGCAATCGACAAGACAGCCATCTGCAACGAGTTGGGCGTGTCGCGTTTTCCGGTGAGCGAGGCGCTGGCCCGGCTGCAGGTCGAGGGGCTGGTGGACATTGCGCCGCAGCGTGGCTCGACGGTGTCGCTGGTGCGCATTGCCGACGTGCGCGAGTACATGCTGATCCGCAAGGGGCTGGAATCCGAGGCGCTGCGCGTCTTTATCGGCAGCCACGATGCCGAACTGATCGCGGCGCTGCATGCCAATATGGCGGCCCAGCGCGAGGCCGCCGAGCGCGACGACGCCGAAGCCTTTCATCAGATCGACATCGAATTCCACGACATCATCTTCCGCTCGATGCGCTTCACCAAGATCAAGACCATCATCGATTCGGCGCGCTCCAATCTCGATCGGGCACGGCGGCTGATCATTACGCCGCGCCGGCTGGCGCTGACCATTGCCGAACACCAGGCGATCTTTGCCGGGATTTTGGCACAGGATCAGGGCCAGGCCATCGCGGCGATCCGTGCCCATATCGACGCGGTGATGGTCGAGCTGTTCGCCTTCGCGCGCGAGCACCCCACTTTGTTCGATGACGGCGATGCCATCGACAGCGACAGTTTTCCGTTTGGCTGAGGAGGCCAATGCAATGCTCAAGAATATTCCGCCTATCCTGGGTCCCGACCTGCTCGGCATTCTGCGCGCCATGGGCCATGGCGACGAAATCGCCATCGTCGATGCCAATTACCCCGCCGATGGGGCCGGCCCCGTGCTGGTAAGGCTCGACGGGATCAGCGCCACCGACGTGCTCGACGCCGTGCTGACGGTGATGCCGCTCGACGATTTCGTCGATGAAGCCGCCATTTGCATGCAGGTGGTGGGCAATGCTGGCAAGCGCGAACCGGTCATGGATGCGTTCGACTCCATCGTGCAGCGCCACGAGCCCAAGATGAGCCTTGGCTCGATGGAGCGCTTCGCGTTCTACGACCGTGTCGCCAAGGGCTATGCGATCGTGCAGACCGGCGAGCGTCGGCTCTATGGCAATATCCTGCTCAAGAAGGGCGTCATTCGCCCTGACGCCTGAGAGCCCACGCTGAACCCGTAATTTTCGAGATCACAGAAAGACTTTTGCCATGAAGCTGCTGCGCGTGGGCGCCAAGGGCGCCGAAAAGCCCGCAATTCTTGCCGAAGACGGCACCATCCGGGATCTGACCGGCATCGTCGGCGACATCGCGGGCCAGACGCTGACGCCCGAGGGGCTAGCCAAAATCCGCGCCGTCGACATCGGCGTGCTGCCCAAGCTCGACACCAGCGAGCGCATTGGCCCCTGCGTCGGCAATGTGGGCAAATTCATCTGCATCGGGCTCAACTATGCCGACCACGCCGCCGAAACCGGGGCGGCCATCCCCGCCGAGCCGATCATCTTCATGAAGGCCACCAGCGCCATCATCGGCCCCAATGACGATGTGATCATCCCCAAGAACGCCATCAAGCCCGACTGGGAAGTCGAACTCGGCGTCGTCATCGGCAAGGAAGCGCGCTATGTCGACGAAGCCGACGCCATGGATCATGTGGCGGGCTATTGCGTCGTCAACGACGTGTCCGAGCGCCATTTCCAGACCGAACGCGGCGGCACCTGGGACAAGGGCAAAGGCAGCGACACCTTCGGGCCAATCGGTCCGTGGCTGGTGACATCAGACGAAGTGGCCGACCCCCAGCAATTGAGCATGTGGCTCGATGTTGATGGCCATCGCTACCAGAACGGCTCCACCAAGACGATGGTGTTCGGCGTTGCGCATTTGGTGAGCTACGTCAGCCAGTTCATGAGCCTGCAGCCCGGTGACATCATCTCCACCGGCACGCCCCCCGGCGTCGGCATGGGCATCAAGCCAAACCCGGTGTGGTTGCAGGCTGGGAATGTGATGACCCTCGGGGTGCAGGGCCTGGGCGAGCAGCGGCAGAGTGTCAGGGCATACGAGGGCTGATATTCGATCCGGCCCATCCCCGTTACCGTAACAGGGGTGGGCCCGGCTACCGCATCGACGGGCGCCGGTCTTTCGCCAATTTACGAACTGAGAATCTTATGCAAGTGCAGGATGGGCTGCCCAATCCGCAACGGCTGTTGGCATTCGTTACCGTGTCGATCGTGTTGTTCCTCGCAGTCCTCGACGAAGCCGTGGTCAACGTCGCGCTGCCGTTAATGGCGCGCGATCTCAACGCCAGTCCCGCCGATGCGTTGTGGATCATCAACGCCTATCGGCTGGCCATCGTCATGGTGTTGCTGCCCGTGGCTGCGCTTGGCGACAGCCTTGGCTACCGACGGGTTTATCTGGGCGGCATTGCGCTGTTCACCGCCGCCTCGCTGATGTCGGCACTGGCGCCGACGCTCGAAATCCTGGTCGCCGCGCGGGTCCTGCAAGGACTGGGCGCTGCCGGGATCATGGGCATCAATATTGCCCTGGTGCGCTTCATCTTCCCCCAGGCCATGCTCGGGCGCGCCGTCGGTAATGTCGCCGTCGTCGTCGCGGTGTCGTCGGCAGCCGGACCGTCAGTGGCGGGCGTGATCCTGTCGATTGCAACCTGGCCCGCGCTGTTTCTGGTCAATATACCGATCGGCGTAATGGCGCTCGTTGTCGGCTACAGAACCCTGCCGGTGACGCCGGGCTCAGGGCGGCCCATCGACGTCAAAAGCGCTGTATTTGCGGCGCTGACGTTTGGGCTGCTGATCATTGGGGTGAACGTGCTGGCCGAAGGGTACGGGCTGATCTGGGGGCTGCTGCTGATCGGGCTGGCCGTGGTGATGGGTGCAATTTTCGCACGCAGCCAGCTGAAGATGAGCTTTCCTATGCTCCCCGTCGATCTGCTGCAAATGCCGGTGTTTGCCTTGTCGGCGACAACCTCGATGCTGGCGTTTGCCGCCTATGCGCTGGCACTGGCAAGCTTGCCGTTTTATCTGCACGACGTGCTGTTGAACAGCCCGGCTGAAACGGGGCTATTGATGACGCCCCTCCCGATTGCCACCGCCTTGGCCGCAATGATTTCGGGCCGCCTCGCCGATCGGCTGGCGCCCGGCAAGCTTGCGGCCACTGGGCTGGTGATATTTTCCATCGGCCTGGCTTGCCTCGCCTTCCTGCCCGCCGATGCGACAAATCTGGACATCGTCTGGCGCATGGCCCTGGCGGGCTTTGGCTTCGGTATCTTCCAGGCGCCGAACAACAAGGTGATGATCGGCAGCGCCCCGAGGCAGCGCAGCGGCGGCGCCAGCGCCATCCAGTCGACGGCGCGGCTGTTGGGACAATCCATCGGCGTTGCCGTGCTGGCGATCGTGCTCGGTACGCAGATCGACGGCGCGTTTTCGATCGGCCTGGGCATCGCCGCCTGTCTCGCCGCCGCCGGCATTATCCCGAGCGCGCTGCGCCGGTTTGAGCATGTCGAGGCCTCCGCTTTACCAGTTGTGGCGGACGCCTAGTGGCGGGCTTGGTGCTCGTCGGGCCTATGGGCGCTTTGCCACCAGGTCGATCTCCACCAGCGCACCCACTGCGAGCGCAGTCACGCCAATGGTGGTGCGGGCGGGCAACTTGCCGGGTTCGAAAAAGCTGGGCCACAGGGTGTTCAGCGCAGCGTAGTCGCGGTCGAACTGGGTCAGGTAGATGCGGGCCATGGTGATATGCTCGAAACCGAGGCCGATCCCCGTGAGAACCGCCTTGAGGTTGTCCATGACGCGCTGGATCTGCGCTTCGATGCCCTCGGGCGGCGGTGCGTCGGGGGCGGCCGGATCGGTCGGCATCTGGCCGGTGACGAAGACCCAGCCATCGGCTTCCACGGCGTGCGAAAACGGCGCCACAGGACGGGGGCCGGAGGCGATCATGTGATGAAGAAGCGGGCTCATTGTTCACTCCACTGCGATAGGACTTGAGCCACAGCGCGGCTAACGCCATAAGTCAACCGTCGGCAGGTGTTGCGCACCGCTTACAGCGCAAAGGGCATCTATCGGCATGTTCGATTTCTTCCACACTGTCTCGGCCTATCTCGAGAGCTTCCTCGACGCGATTTCCGGCAATTTCTGGCTGACGTTCTGGTTCATCTTTGCCATCTCGATCGGCGAAGCGGTGTTTGTCCTGGGGTTATTCGTGCCCTCGACGCCGGTGCTGCTGATGGCCGGCGGCATTATCGCCGAAGGTCGCCTGCCGTTCTGGGAGGTGTATTTCGCCGCGGTGATCGGCGCCATCATCGGCGATGCGATATCCTACACCATCGGGCACTTCATGAAGGACACCATCAAGGAGGTTTGGCCCTTCCGCAACCATCGCGACCTGATCGCGCGGGGCGAGAATTTCTTTTCAAGGCACGGCGGCAAGGCGGTGTTCATCGGCCGCTTCATTCCCGGCGTCAAAGCGGTGATTCCGGGCGTTGCAGGCATCATGGGGATGAAATATTCCCATTTTAGCATCATCAACGTCACCTCGGCCTTCGTTTGGGCAGCGGCTCACATTTTGCCCGGCATGCTGCTGACGGCGTGGCTGAAATCCATCGGCCTGTCGCTCGAACTGGTCATCGTCGTCGGCACGCTGATCCTTGTCGCCCTGTTCGTGCTGGTGCACTCCTGGCGTTCGATCCTGCTGTTCTTTGCCCCGTTCCTAGGCGGCTTCGGCCGCTCCATCGAGGCACGGTTCGGCAGCAAGGACATCGCCCACTAGCAGCGGCCCCGGCCACTGCCCATATCAGCCCTATACAACCGCCGGAGATCTGGCATGAACGACAACGAAATGACGGTCGAGCGCGAAGACGGACCAGTTCGGGGCCGCTATTTCATTACCCTGTCGCCCGATGCCGAGGCCGAGATGACGTTCCGCAAGGGCGACAACGGCACCATGATCATCGATCACACCGGCGTGCCGCCAGCCTTCGAAGGCCGCGGCATTGCCGGCAAGCTGATGCAACGGGCCATCGATGACGCGCGCAAGACCAAGGTCAAGATCACTCCTGTCTGCTCCTATGTGGTGGCGCAGTTCCGCCGCCACCCCGAATGGGCCGATCTGCACAGCTAGTGTGCGCTTGCGGGCTTGTAAGCTGAGGCCCAGTCGCGACGGCTAAAGGGTCGCGCCTGGTACCGCAGGGTCGGGCCTCACGCTGTCCTGTTCGAGCAATACCACTTTGTTGCGCCCGTCCCGCTTGGCCATATAGAGCGCCGCGTCCGCCAGCTCGGCCACCGCATCGATGGATTGCTTGGGTTCGACGAGGCACGCGCCGACGCTGACGGTGACCGGGACTGCGGCGCCGTTGGCCAGCACGACCGGGTTGGTGCAAATGCCGGAGACGATCCGCTCGGCGATGTGCTTGAGGCTGTCGCGATTGGTGCCCTTGAGCAGCACGATGAATTCATCGCCGCCCCAGCGCCCGCAGATGTCATCGGGCCGGATCGCCTGGGTGATCCGGTTGGCCGCCTCGATGATCACCACGTCGCCGGCCGAATGGCCGTAGCTGTCGTTGACGGCCTTGAAGTGATCGATATCGATCAGCAACAGGCCATGATGCTGGTCGGCCGGCAGCGCGCTAAACTGGGCGATGAAGCCCCGCCGGTTGGCGACACCGGTCTGCCAATCATGAAACGCGATCTGGGCGAGCTCGTCGGTTCGGGCCAGCACGCGCGCCTCAAGCAATTTGGTATGGTCACTGACGGCCATGGCCATTTCGGTAAAAGCCCCTGACAGGCGCCCGATTTCATCCTGGTTCGTATCGGTCAAGGCCATGGCAGGCACATAATTGCCGGCGCGCGCTGCATTCACCACCGACTCCAGCTTTTGCAGGCGCCGGATGATGGTGCGCTTGAACACCAGCATGATTATGAGGGCGACCAGCACCATCATGCCGGCGAGCAACAAGCCGATGGGCAAGAACAGGCGCCGGTCGATGATGGCGTCTATATCCATCAGGGTGACGTTGAACCAGCCGAGCTTGTCGAGATAGCCGACGCCGACCAGCATCTGCTTGCCGCCGATCTGCATGAAAGCCGATTGCACGAGGGTTTCCCCCGCAGCCACCCGATCCATCAAATCGCGCAGCACCGCGGCGTCGGCCGGTCGGTCGAGCATGGAAAACACCGTGCGCTTGGCGCTCATCTCGCGGGTGAGGCTCGCCAGATCGATCATGTCCTGGTCGCGGTGGGCCTGCACCTGCCCCAGTTGATCGACGAACATCGACATGACGCCGACTTGGGGAACATTGACCACTTCCTGGATGAAGCTCGTGAGGTCGATCCCGGTGCCGAGAATGCCAAGGACCCGTCGACCCTCGCGGATGACGCAGTTCATCCAGACCTTGGTGACCCTCAAATTGGCGTCGTTATCGACGTTGAGGTGGCAGCCTTCGCCCAACGCCGCAGTTTTGTAATACCAGGCGTCGCGCGGATTGTCGGGATCCAGAGTGTAGCGCAGTTGGTCGCCGGCATAGGAATTGGCGGCGTCGTTGAAGTAATAATGGCCGGAGGCGGCAAAGGCGAAAAAATAGCTTTTGTCGACAAACGACTGCCGGAAGTGTTCGAGTTCGGCAATGCCGCGCTGCTTTGAGGCCGGGTCGGCTTCGTTACTGGCCCAGTCGCGAACGGCTTGCGAGCCGGCCAGCGTCTCGGCCAACGAGACTTCCCGCATCAGTGATTCGAGCCCACGGTAGCGGTCGTACAGCACCTGCTTTTCGGCAAACAGGGTTCCCAGCTGGATGACGGTTGTGCCGACAATCCAATTGAAGGCCAGATAGGCCGGCACGGCTACGGCGGCAAAGCCGAGCAGCACGAAGACCAAAACGCGAAGGCGCAGACTATTGCTGAAAGGCAGGCGAAGGCGGGGAATTTGATGCCTCGTAACTTTGAAGCCGCCCGTCGCTGGCCGACCTTGAATCGTTAACAGGCAAGTCTTGAAAGATCACCAACAAATTCGGCACCCCGATCTGTTGTGATCGACGACAGTAGTTACGATAACAGCAAGCGCTGCGCCTCGAGCAGTTCTTCCTGCCGCAGTTCATGGCCGCCGGGGTGCCAGAACAGAGACGCCTCGGCACCATTGGCCACAAAATAGCCGTGCAGCGCCTGGGTGGTTGAAGCTGACGCCATGGGATCGCGCTGGCCCGCGGTGATGAGCACGCGCTTGCCGGTGAAATCCGCGGCGGGCGGGGCAAAGGGGATCAGCGGGTGCATCAGTATGGTGGTGTCGAACAACTCTGGCGCGGCGAACTGCACCGACGCCAGGATATTGGCGCCGTTGGAATAGCCGAGGCCGATGAGTTTTTGGCCAGCGGTTTGGCGGGCGCGGACAAAGGCTGTGAGATTGGCGGTCCGGTGCGCCAGATCAGCCATGTCATAGACGCCCTCGCCGGTGCGGCGGAAATAGCGCAGGGCGCCGCCTTCGCTGACATCGCCGCGCACCGCGATGATGTGGGCGCCGGGCAGCAATTGGCCAGCGAGATCGAAGAACTGGTTTTCATCGCCCCCTGTGCCGTGAAACACAAAGAACATTGGCGCGGTGTCGGTCGCCCCTTTGGCTTCGCGGAACTGATACTCACTCATGGGGCGAACTCCTGTTGGCTTGTTATGCCCAATATCGGCCAGGCTTGCGCTACGCACAATCGGGCGCCCTGCCACGCACTGTTGCCGATTTGGAAACGGTGCTGAACCAAGCAGCCGGTCTGGCCGTAAATTCTTCGATCATGGAGGTCGATTGCATGAGTGTCTCGCTCGAGAGTTTTCCGGCCAGTGGCCTTGCGGTCGTGCTTGGTGCCAGTGGCGGTATCGGCGCCGCACTGCAGGCCGGACTGCAAGATAGCGGCGCGTTTGCGCAGGTGATGGGACTGTCGCGGCGTGCCGACGGTTTTGAGCTGACCGACGAGGCGAGCATCGCTGGGGCAGCGGCCCAAGTACAGGCGACCGGCTTGCCGGTGCGGCTTGTCATCGTCGCGACGGGATTGCTGCACGATCGCGCGATCAAGCCCGAAAAAACCTGGCGCCAGCTCGATGCTGCGGCGCTGGCAAAAAGCTTTGCCATCAATGCGACGGGGCCGGCGCTGGTGGCCAAGCATTTCCTGCCGCTGCTGCCGCGTTCAGGCAAGGCGGTGTTTGCGGCGCTGTCGGCTAAGGTCGGCAGCATTGGCGAAAACAATCTCGGCGGCTGGTATGGCTACCGGGCAGCCAAGGCGGCGCTGAACCAGTTGCTGCACACGGCGGCGATCGAACTCAAGCGCACCCATCCCGAAGCTGCGTGCGTGACGCTGCACCCGGGCACAGTCGCGACGGGGCTGTCGGGGCCGTTTACGGCGGCGAACCATCCAGCCGATACGCCGGCTTTTGCCGCTGAGCGGTTGCTGGGCGTGATCGAGGGACTGGAGCCGGGCAATACCGGGCAGTTTTTGGACCATACGGGGCTGCCGCTGCCCTGGTAGTGCCATTGCACGAAGGTCGCATCCATGCACAGATGCACCCATGTTTTTGTCGGTTTTTGACGTCTTCAAGATCGGGATCGGTCCGTCCAGTTCCCACACCATGGGCCCGATGACCGCCGCGCGGCGGTTCCTCGACGAATTGCGCAGCAGTGATTTGCCGCGCCCGGCCAATGCGCGCGCTGCGGCGCTGACGGCGAGCCTGCATGGATCGCTCGCCTTCACCGGCATCGGCCACGGCAGCGGGCGGGCGGTGATTCTCGGGCTATGCGGACAGGACCCCAGAACCGTCGACCCCGACCAGATGGACGCCATGGTGGCCGAGGTCGAGCGCTCGGGCCGCGTCAATCCGGAAGGTCACACCGGCTATCGGTTTAGGCCGGCGCAGGATCTGGTGTTCGACAAGAAGACGCCCCTGCCCGGCCATCCCAACGGCCTGCAATTTGCGGCCTATGACGGCGACGGGCAGCTGATCTTGCGGCGGGCCTATTATTCCATCGGCGGCGGCTTCGTAGTCAGCGCCGAGGAATTGGGCGGGCTGAAGCGGGATGACGCCGCTGTGGCAAACGTGCCCTACCCTTTCGCCCATGCCCGGGAAATGCTGGCCATGGCGGACGCCTCGGGGCTGTCCATCGCCGCCATGAAGCGCGCCAATGAGCAGGTGAACCAGTCGCGGATGGCAGTGGATCGCGGCATCGATGAAATCTGGTCGGTGATGAGCGCCTCGATCGACCGCGGCCTGTCGCAGGACGGCATCATGCCGGGGGGACTCAACGTCAAACGCCGGGCGCGGGGCATTTTCGGGCAGCTGGAAGCCCAATGGCAGCGCAACGAAATGTCGCCGCTGATGGCCAATGATTGGCTGAGCGTCTACGCCATGGCGGTCAACGAGGAGAACGCCGGCGGAGGCCGCGTGGTGACGGCACCGACCAATGGCGCTGCCGGGGTCATCCCGGCGGTGATGCGCTATTTCCTCAAGTTCAACGCTGCGGCGGGCCCCGACGCGATCCGCGATTACCTGCTGACCTCGGCGGCAATCGGCGGCATCATCAAGCGCAATGCCTCGATTTCTGGCGCGGAAGTCGGCTGCCAGGGCGAAGTCGGCTCGGCCGCGGCGATGGCGGCGGCGGGCCTGTGCGCCATCATGGGCGGCACGCCGCAACAGGTGGAAAACGCCGCGGAAATCGCACTCGAACATCATTTGGGGATGACCTGCGACCCGGTGGCGGGGCTGGTGCAGATCCCCTGCATCGAGCGCAATGCTTTTGGCGCGGTCAAGGCGGTGACGGCCGCCTCGCTGGCGCTCAAGGGCGACGGCACCCACGCGGTGCCGCTCGACGCCTGCATCGAAACCATGCGGCAGACCGGCCGTGACATGAGCGAGAAATACAAGGAAACCAGTCTGGCGGGGCTGGCGGTCAACGTGGTGGCGTGTTGAGGCGCAGCATGCAGGCGGCCGCTTTGCTGGTTGCCGTGGCCGGTTTAGATTGATTTAACGACGCTCGGCGATAGAGTGGACTGGCTTTCAAGCACATCGCGCTATCGTTTCGATGGCCCCTCCGACCCACAGCACGGATCGACACGGCATCCATGCGTGTTTTGCATTTTTTCAAGACCTACCTGCCCGACAGTTTTACCGGCGTCGAGCGGGTCATCCACGAGATCGCCGAATCGACAGCCACGCTTGGCGTGTCGACCGATGTGTTGTCGCTGAGCCCCAGGCCCGCCGCATCGCCGCTAACGATCGGGACGCATCGGTCGCACCAGTCCAAGCAGGATCTCTATGTCGCCTCGACGGGGCTGTCCCGGACGGTGTTCGCCGATTTTCGGCGGCTCGCGGCACAGGCCGATATCGTGCACTATCACTTTCCCTGGCCGATGATGGATCTGGTGCACAGCCTCGCCAATCCGGGCAAGCCGACGCTCGTGACCTATCATTCCGATGTCGTCAAACAGCAGGGCCTGCTGCGGCTGTATCGGCCGCTGATGGGGCACTTCCTGTCGTCGGTCGATGCGATCGTTGCAACCTCGCCCAATTATGTGCAGTCGAGCGCGGTCCTGGCGCAATATCGCGACAAGGTCAGCGTCATTCCCATCGGCATTACAGATGTGCCTCCGGCGGATCGCGGACTGGTCGATAGGCTGCGGGCTCGGGTTGGATCGCGTTTTTTGCTGTTTGTCGGCGCGTTGCGCTACTATAAGGGCTTGCCGTTTTTGCTGGAGGCGGCGCGGAGCACAGGCTTGCCCTTGGTGATTGCCGGGGCGGGCGATGCGAGCGGCATTGCCGAAGCCAAGCTCGGCAATGTGACCGTGCTGGGTGAGGTCAGCGACGCTGAAAAGCTGGCGCTGCTGAAGCTCTGCACCGGGTTCGTGTTTCCATCTCACCTGCGCTCGGAAGCCTTCGGGGTCGCACTGCTCGAGGCGGCACGAGCCGGAAAGCCCATGATCTCCTGCGAGATCGGCACGGGAACGAGCTATGTCAACCTGGACGGCGTCACGGGCATCACAATACCGCCAGCGGACCCGGCGGCGCTGGCCGAGGCGATGACCACACTGTGGACCGATCCAGCACGGAGCGAAGCGATGGGAATTGCAGCGCGCCGACGCTATGAGACGCTGTTCACGGGTAAGGCCATGGGCACCGCCTATGCGGCGCTGTATGAAAAGCTCGTCGCAGCAGGGCGAGGCCGCAGATGACCATATTGGTGACCGGCGCCAGCGGCTTTGTTGGTCGCGCCATCGTCGCGGCGCTGCGACAGGCGGGACATGCGGTGCGCACTGCGGGCCACACCAGCCCGAGCGTCGATCATCGCATCGCGCTGGGGTCCGGCGCAGACTGGTCGGCGGCCGTTGCCGGCCGTGAGACCGTCGTGCATGCCGGGGCGCTGGTGCATGTGCTCGATAGCAAGGCGGCAGCCGTGGCGCGTTTCGACGACATCAACACACAGGGCACGCTGGTTTTGGCCGAGGCCGCCGCCAGGGCCGGCGTGGCGAGCTTCATCTTCATCAGCTCTATCGCGGCGATGGGCGATATTGGCGATCAGCCAGCGCGGGAAACCGACCCGGCAAAACCCACGACACCATACGGCCGGTCCAAACATCTGGCGGAACTGGGCCTGGCGGAAATTGCCGACCGCGCCGGGCTTGTGGTGACCTGCCTGCGCCCACCGCTGGTTTATGGGCCAGACGCCGGGGGACGCTTTGCGCAAATGCTGGCGTGGTGCGACAAGCGCCTGCCGTTGCCGTTTGGCGGCATCGACAACCAGCGCAGCTATCTGGGCGTCGACAATCTGGCGGACGCCGTGTGCGCCGCTGTCGCCAGGCCGCGCCCGGGGATCTATCATCTGGCCGATCGGGGATCGCTGTCGACGCCGCAATTGCTTGAGCTGGTCGGGCAAGGGCTCGGCAAGCCGGCCAGGATCGTGGCGATACCGAAATGGGGAATGGACGTGTTGCGCAGCATGGGACTGGCCCAGCCAATCGATAAACTGACCCAGACGCTGCTGCTCGACGCAAGCAAATTCGAGGGGATCTTTGGCTGGTCGCCGCCTGTTGCACTGCAGGACGGCATTGTGGACGCCGCGCGGCGCTATCGGGACCACAAGAATTGAACGCCATGACCTATTCTGCACTGGCAATTTTTGCCGGTGTCGCAGCGTTGCTGCTGACCTTGCTGATCGAGCGGCAGGCTGGCCGGCTGGGGCTGATGCAGGCGCCAAATCATCGATCATCGCATATCAAGCCGACCGCCCGAGGCGGTGGCATAGCGATCATCGGTGCTGCCGTCGTTGCCATGATGGTGTTGTGCGCGATGGGGGCGCCGCAGCTTTGGGGCGTTGTTGGGGCGACAATCGCGATTGCCGGGCTGGGCCTGGCGGACGATCTGCGGGATCTGCCGGCGGCCTTGCGGTTTCCCATTCAGGGTCTGGTGATGGCCGGATTGCTGTGGAGCGTGCCCGCTTTGCCCAGCATCGCATTGCCCTGGGGCTTGTTCCTCGGCGGAGCGCTGTTGGCCATCGTCGTCTGGGTGATTGGATTGTGGTGGGTCAATCTGTTCAACTTCATGGACGGCATCGATGGCATCGCGGCGAGCCAGGCGATCCTGATCCTGATGGGTGGCTGCCTCGTCTGGTGGACGGCCGAACCCGATGCAATTGCCAACCCACTGTTCGCGGTAGCGCTCATCGCCATGCTGGCAAGCGCAGGATTTTTGCTGCGCAACTGGCCGCCATCGCATATTTTCATGGGCGACGCCGGATCGAACGGGCTGGCGCTGATCATCTTTGCCATCGCCGCCCTGAACATTGCAGAGGGGGGCGTCCCCTATCAAAGCTGGCTGATCCTGCCGTCGGTGTTCGTCACGGATGCGACGGTGACGCTGTTGCGCCGCATCGCGCGCCTGGAGAAGCCCTGGGACGCCCATAGAAGGCATGGCTATCAGCAGTTGGCGCGGCGCTGGGGACACCGGACCGTGACGCTCGCCTATGGCGCGCTGACGCTGTTTGGAGCGATCCCATTGGCCTGGCTGGCCCAGTCAGCCAGCGTCTGGTCCTGGGAGCTGGTGGCGGCGGTTTATGGCGTTTGGGCCGGACTGGCGCTCTGGGCCGGGGCCGGAGCATCGACTGAAACGGTCCCGGCCTGAGCATTGGCGACGGTTTCGGTGATAAACGCGAACAGCAGATCGCGGGCCGCCGCCTCATCTCGATTGGCCAGAGCCTCTTCCAGACCGTCCAGCGCTGCTGGCAAATCCTGCACATCGACCCGACCCAGCGCCCGCAAGATCTTGGAATGGCGCGTCGGATGGGCGTTGGCCGCGTCGTAAAACAGCTCTTCGAACATTTTTTCGCCCGGCCGCGTACCGACGGTGACGATCTCGATGCTGCCGCCAGGATTGGCCGCGTCACGCACGCTTTCGCCGGCCAGCTGGATCATGTTGCGAGCCAGATCGGAGATTTTGACCGGCTTGCCCATCTGCAACAGGAAAGTATCGCCACCCTCGGCTAGGGCCCCGGCCTGCACGATGAGCTCGGCGGCTTCGTGGATCGACATGAAATAGCGCGTCATGTCGGGGTGGGTGATGGTAACGGGCCCGCCCTTGGCGATCTGCTCTTCGAACAGCGGGACGACCGAGCCGTTTGAACCCAGGACATTGCCGAAGCGCACGGCGCTGAACCATGGCCGGTCCCCTGTTGCGCGGCCTTGCTGGCATAATGGCGCATGATCAGTTCGGCCCAGCGCTTGGTGGCACCCATCACATTGGTCGGTCGAACCGCCTTGTCGGACGAGATCAAAACGAAATCGCGCACCCCCGCCTCGTAGGCAGCCCGGGTGACCGCAAGCGAGCCGAACACATTGTTGCGCATGCCCTCGAGCGCATTGGCTTCGAGCAGCGGCACGTGCTTGTGGGCTGCGGCGTGCAGCAAGACCTCGATCTTGTGTTCGGCCAAGAGGCGCGCCACCGTCGCGGCATCGGTGATCGAGCCGAGAACCGGCACGACATTGTCCCCGACCAGCGCGCGGTGCACATTGTAGAGGGCAAATTCGTTTTGCTCGAACAGCACCAGCAGCCGGGGAGACCATTTCATGATCAGCTGGCACAGCTCGGAGCCGATGGAGCCACCGGCGCCCGTCACGAGAATGGAGCGCCCCGTGATCATTTCGGCGATCAGCGTCGCATCGGAGGGCACGGACGAGCGGCCCAGCAGATCGTCGATATCGATTTCGCGGAGCTGGCCAACCAGATAATTGCCGGTCAGCAGATCGGCGATAGGCGGCAGGGTGCGAATCTTGATCTTGTATTGCGTGAGATGCGCGACCACCTGCTGGCGCTGTTCGGCGGTGATCGAGGGCATCGAGAGGATGACTTCTTCCACCCCATAATTGGTGATGAGCTCCGGCAGATAGGACGGCGCATAGACGCGCTGTCCGGCAATATCGCGGCCGTGCAGCGTGGTGTCGTCATCGATGAAGCCGACGATCAGGCGCCGGCCCTGTGTGCGCAAGGCCATGGCCAGTTGCGAGCCCGCTTCACCGGCACCATAGATGACGATCTGGCCGGCGCGCAGCTGGTGTTCGGGCGGCGCCCAGATGAAGCGCTGGGCGGCAAAGCGGCTGCCGATGATCAGCAAGCCACCGATCAGCCAGTAGAAAAACGGCACCGACCGCGGCAGTATGCCGTTACCGGCCATCTCGGCGACGAAAACCACCGCCACCCAGGCCAGCGCGGCGAAGGTCATGGCGCGCAGCATGGTCCAGATGGCGCGTTCGGGCAGATAGCGGATGACCGCGCGATACAGGCCCATCCGGATGAAAATCGGGATGGCAACAAGCGGCGCCGCCAGGATGAGCAGCCATTGTGGCGGCCGAGGAACGAAATACGCACCATAGCGCAGCGCATAGCTGCACCAGACGGCGGCTGCCAGAACGACGATGTCGAAGCCGATCAGCAGCACACGCTTCAATGGGCGCGGGAGTGTTGCCAGCCCCGTTCGTATTGGCTCGAACATCAGCACACAATTACCAGTTTGATCGCAACGCGACAGATTTCAACGCCACCCAGGCGCGAAGGCTTACCCCACAAACCACCTGCATTGAAAGCCGGTTCATCGCGGCAGGTTCAAAGCCAAGCTCAAAGCAGAGAGCAGCACTGCTTGGAAAAGGAAAAGCCCAGCAAACCGTTTGGTTCACTGGGCTTCTTTGGTTGCGGGAGCAGGATTTGAACCTGCGACCTTCAGGTTATGAGCCTGACGAGCTACCGGGCTGCTCCATCCCGCGTCAAAAGGCGATAACAATGCCGATTGGCTTGGTCATCACAGTCACGGCCGGTGCCGCGACGTGAGGGGTATATAGGGGGTGTCGGCGGATTGCTCAACCCCTAAAGCGGCGTTGCGTGACGGTTTTTTGACGGTACGAATTTTTGCGTCGGAAGCCTGTCAAATGGCTGGCCTTTGGATAGTGTGGCCCCGCCCGCCCCCGCAACGAGAGCCCAGCCATGAAACATAACCAACTCGGCCGCACCGATGTGCGGATCAGCGAACTGTGCCTTGGCACCATGACCTGGGGCAGCCAGAACACCGAGGCCGAGGGCCATGCGCAAATCGACATGGCGCTCGAGGCGGGCCTCAGCTTCATGGATACCGCCGAAATCTATGCCGTGCCGCGCAGCCCCGAGACCTCGGGGCGGACCGAAGAAATCATCGGCAGCTGGTTCAAGAAGACCGGCAAGCGCGACCAGTGGTTCTTGGCCAGCAAGGTCGCGGGTGGCCCGGTCGATTTCATCCGCAAAGGAACGCGGACCGACGGCAAGACGATTCGCATGGCGGTCGAGCAAAGCCTCAAGCGGCTGCAGACCGATCACATCGATCTCTATCAGATCCATTGGGCCGGGCGGGGCAGCTATAATTTCGATGGCTCCTGGACTTATCAACCGGAGTTGCAGGACACAGCCGATGCGCTCGACAATATCGAGGACATGCTGATGACGCTGGGCGATCTGGTGCGCGAGGGCAAGCTCGGTCATGTCGGGGTGTCCAACGAAACCACCTGGGGCATGGCACAATGGCTGCGCATCGCAGAGGCGCGCGGTCTGCCACGGCTAGTGTCGGTGCAGAACGAATATAGCCTGCTGCGCCGCCATTTCGATCTGGACCTCGCCGAACTCAGCCATCACGAGAGTGTCGGGCTGCTGGCCTATTCGACGCTGGCGGGTGGCCTGATCACCGGCAAATATAACGACGGGCAGATGCCCAAGGGCAGCCGGGGCGACTACCAGAAAGGCTTCTGGCGGCTCAACGAGCAGTCCGAGGCTGCCGCAAAAGAGTACATCGCGCTGGCTCGCCAGCACCGGCTTGACGTGGTGCAACTGGCGATCGCCTTCGTGCTGTCGCGTCCGTTCACGACCTCGGTCATCGTGGGAGCGACCAGCACGGAGCAACTGGCACTGGCCATCAGCGCCAAGGATGTGGTGCTATCGCCCGAAGCGCTTGCCCAAATCGAGGCGATCCATCGCCGCTATCCGCGGCCGATCTGACGACGTCAGGCGCGACGCATCCAACCAGGGGGCCATGTCCATGATCACGCTGCTGCAGACGGTTTTTCCCCTGCTGTGCTACTTCGCCTACAAGATCGTCGTGCCGCTGGTCGAAAAGCGCCGCCCGTCGCTGTCGGTGATCATGAATATGCAGCGACGCCGCTGGGTGGCCAATGCGACGCGGCGCGAAAGCCCGTTCGACGCGATATTGTCGGGCAACATCATGGGGTCGGTGAGTTTCCTCGCCTCAACCGCCGTGCTGCTGATTCTGGCGATCTTTGCGGTGTTCGGCCAGGTGCCGGCGCTGCTCGAAGCGCTGAACTCGCTGTCGCCGGAGCGGCATTACAACAGCGCCGAGGTGCAGCTGCATCTGGTGGTGATGCTGGTGATGTTCGTGCTGGCGTTCTTTGCCTTCACGCTGTCGCTGCGCCAGTTCAACCATTTTTGCATTATGCTGGGCGCGATCGATCATTCCGAGCCGACCAGCGACGAAGAGATCGACGCCATCACCCGGATGAACGCGCTGGGCGCGCAAAACTTCAACAGCGGCATCAGGGCGTATTATTTTTCGGTAGCGACGGTCGCCTGGTTCGTTTCGGAGTGGCTACCAATCGTCACCTGTGTCGCGACCATTGTTATCCTCGCGCACCGCGAGTTCTTCTCGTCGTCGCACCGCACGGCGGCATCTGCTGCGGTAATCGCCTTCCGCCGCCAGAACGAAAAGAAATTGTAGAATTGGTGATCAGCTGAAGTGCCGGCGCAGAAAGCGCGTTGCGTCTGCAAGCACCGGTGCAATGGCGCGGACGGGCATGGCGAGCGCCATCAGCGGGCCGACATGGGCGAGCTTGGGATAGTGGATTTCTTCGACCTCGACGCCCGCTTTTCGCAGCCGCTCGGCCATGGCGACGGTATTGCGTGGCAGCACCAGCGTGTCCTTGTCACCCGTAACCAACAGCATGGGCGGGATTTTTGGGGCAATGTGGTTGATCGGCTGGGTGGTGCGCGGCTCGCGGACGGCGCCAAAGGTGCGCAGCGAGATTTGCCCGTCGAACGGGAAGAAATCATATGGACCCGACAGCGCCACGACGCAGCGCACCCTGGCGAGCAGTCCCCTCGCTGCCAGATAGCGCGGATCGAGCGCCAGCATGCTGGCGTTATAGGCTCCGGCTGAATGGCCCATCAGCGCGATGCGCGTTGGATCGCCGCCGTACTCGGCGATATGCTCGACGACCCAGGTCAGGGCCAACGCGCCGTCTTCGAGAAAACCGGGATACTCGACCTCGGGAACCAGGCGATAATCGGCGACGACAGTCAGGAACCCCTGAGCAGCCAGTGCCCTGCCGGCAAATTCATAGGGCTGGCGGCTGCCATCCATCCACGAGCCGCCATATATGAAGAACACCACCGGCAACGGGCCTGTGGCTTTTCGCGGCGCGTATAGATCAAGCTTCTGCCGGGGCGACGAACCGTATGGGATATCGCGCACCAGCCGGCGAGAGGCCCGGTCCTTGGGCATCAAAAAGTTGATAACGCTCAGAATGGAGACAGCCATGATAGCCTCGACGATGAACTTTAACTACGTGCGGCGATGCCGGATGGTTTCCGCCGGGCTGCAATGCCAAGGCATGCCGATTGTTGCAGGGGCGTCTCATTACAGGGGTATCGAACACGCGGCATATTGGCCGATCGCTAATCTGACATTGACATTCACCTATTGAAGTCGCTTTATGCCGCCGTCGATATCAGCCTATTTACAGATGGCCCCCGATGCTCGTTTGTCAGTGCAACATGATTACAGCCAAGGAAATCGAGAACATCGTTCTCGACCTGCTCAGGGCCGATCCCTGGCAGCTGGTGGTGCCGGCAAAAGTGTATGGTGAGCTCAATCGCCGCGCCAAATGCGCCGGTTGTGTGCCGAATGTGGTGGACATTATCGTCCGCGTCACCGAGAACTACCACTTGCAGCATGCCCATCCAGCTGCCGATCTGGTGCACATCCAGATCGGGCTGGAAAAGCTCAAGAAACAGCAGAGTGGAGTACGTCGTGAAAGGCGAAGCACAAGTTATCGAGCGGCTTAACGAGGCCCTTTTTCTCGAACTTGGCGCGGTCAACCAGTATTGGGTCCATTTTCGTCTCCTGGACGACTGGGGCTACAAGAAGCTGGCTAGCAAGGAACGCGCTGAATCGATTGAAGAAATGCACCACGCCGATCGTTTGATCGAACGCATTATTTTCCTCGAAGGCCATCCGAACCTGCAGCGCGTCGCGCCGCTGCGAATCGGCCAGACCATCAAGGAAGTGCTCGAAGCCGATCTGGCTGGCGAATACGAAGCCCGCGCCGCCTACAAGGCAAGCCGCGAACTGTGCGAGAGCATTGGCGACTACGTCACCAAGAATTTGTTCGAAGCGCTGCTGACCGACGAAGAAGGCCACATCGATTTTCTCGAGACGCAACTCGAATTGCTGTCCAAGATCGGCGAAGAAAAATACGGCCAGCTGAACTCGGCGTCGGCCGACGAAGCCGAATAAAGCAGCTTTAGCGTTTATGAAACCGCCCGGACCTTGTGTCCGGGCGGTTTTGTTTTATCCTCTGCACAGCGGAGGAGAACGCTCATGACCTGGCATTATGGCCGCCTGATCGACCACATCCATCTACGTGCCACCGATTTCCCCAAATCCCGGCAGTTCTACGAAGCGATCTTTGGCGTGCTCGGGCTGACCATCGAGCACGCGGGAGACACCTGGTTCCAACTCGACGAATTGTTCGTCGATGCCGCCGATGCCAACGCAATTCCGAGCCATGTGCATCTGGCGTTCCAGACCAGGGACCGGGCCATGGTCGACGCCGTTCACGCTGCAGCGCTCGCCGCCGGCGGCACCGACAATGGCGCACCGGGCGAACGCAGCTATCATCCGGGTTATTACGCGGCGTTCATGCTGGACCCGGACGGCAACAATATCGAAGCGGTGTTCCACGGCCCTGCCACGCGCTCGGCCGCATCAGTCGAGATCGAGCAGGGCTAATCGGGCTATTGCTCGATCGGCTGGAACATGGCGTTCATCTGCTGCACGATCTGTTCCATCGGGGCGATCGCCTCTGGCAGTTGTTCGGGTGCGTTGGGCGCCACGGCGACATAGGGCACGCCGCTGGGGAAGGCGCCGAACATCTGGAAGAACGCCACCATGTCGTCGAGCACCGGCATGCGCCAGCGCCACAGGGCACCGATGGACAGCACAGGCTCCATATGCCCGAACCCTTCGTAATAGCGCGTCGTAACCCAGACGCCGCTCACCTGCAGTTTTTGCGCAAACCGCTCCGTATTTTGCATACGTACGATCGGGTCGGTGGTGCCTGTCGCCAGGTACATCGGCGGGGTGGCCGAGGTTATCAGATTTATCGGCTGCGTGCCCTCGGGACTTGGAGCCGAACCAAAGGCATTCTGCACTTCCCCGTATTCGAATGGATAAAAATCATAGGGGCCCGACAAGGCGGCAACGCCCAGGATTGGCATGGTCACGCCATAGTCGCGCAGGAAGGACGGATCCAGCGCCAGCATCGACGCATTATAGGCGCCGGCAGAATGGCCCGCCAGAAAGAGGCGATTGGGATCGCCACCATACTGGGCAATATTGTCCTGAACCCAACGCAGAGCCATGGCGCTGTCTTCCAGAAATTCTGGATATTTGACTTCGGGCACCAGCCGGTAATCGGCAATGACGACCACAAAACCGCGCGAAGCCAAGGCGCGTCCGACAAACTCATACTCGCCACGCTCGCCACGGTTCCAGCCGCCGCCATAAATGAAAAACACGATTGGCGAGACGGCAGTGCGGGTCTCGGGCGCGTAGATATCGAGCTTGTGGCGCGGCCCGTCGGCATAAGCGATAGCATTCCCCACCTTGGCCGTGCCGCTATCCATAGCCGCCGGCAGGTTGAACGGATCCATGATCGACAAGGCAAAGGCCGGCGGCGACATAACGGCGAGCAACACAAGAATCGCCAGGACAGCGCGGCGCAAGGCTAGGACGGGGTAATGCATGTCGGATCAGTTCATCAATGGCACTGCAGGCGTCATGCCGGACAAGCGCGCAGTTTTTAAGGCATCCCGCAATGGGCGAGGGCAGGCGTTTCAATTTGCGAAACCACCTGCCCTCTACTTAAGCAGCCTCAAGGTGCTACCTCGAGGTTAACCAAAGGTTAATTTTTCAGCCTGTCGAGCAGGCGTCCGGAGATGTAGCCATCGGCTGGCAGGCCCCGCCGGCTCTGATAGGCAATCACTGCGGCTCGCGTCTTGGGGCCGATGACACCATCGGGCGTGCCGACGTCAAAACCATTGCGATTGAGCAGGTTTTGCAGCTCGGCCCGCTGGGCTTTGCTCAGGGCATAATCGCCGGAAGGCCACGGCGTGGCGAAACTACCGCCGCCGATGATCCGGTCGGCCAGATGGCCGACGGCCAAGGCGTAGCTGTCGGAATTGTTGTAGCGCTTGATCACATCGAAATTGTGCAGCAATAGGAATGCCGGGCCATTGGCGCCCGCCGGCATGTAGAGACGGCCAACGTCGCTGCCGCGCGGAAAGGGACGGCCGGAGACACGCTGGATCCCCATGGCCTGCCACTGGCTCAGCGGCGCTCTCTCAGCCTGCCGGGCCCGAGCAAAGTCAAAGCCATTGGGCAGTTTGACCTCATAACCCCAGGTTTCCCCGGGTCGCCAGCCATGCTTGTCGAGATAATTGGCCGTCGAGCCAAGCGCGTCCTGTACCGAATTCCAGATGTCCTTGCGACCGTCGCCATTGTAGTCGACGGCATAGGCCATGAAGCTCGATGGCATGAACTGCGTATGGCCCATGGCGCCTGCCCACGAGCCCATCATGTTGTCGGCGCTCACATGGCCGTCGGACACGATGCGCAAGGCGGTAAGCAGTTCTTCGCGGAAAAAGTCCGGGCGATAGCCGCCTTCGGTCAGCGTGGCGAGCGCATGGATGGTGTGTTCACCACCCATGAAGCCACCGTAATTGGTTTCCATGCCCCATACCGCGAGGACAATCTCGGGCTGGACGCCCCAGCGTTGCTCCGAGCCTGCCAGCGTCTGCGCCCATTCGCGACGCATCGCCTGGCCCTTTTGAGCCTGGGCAGACGTGACGCGGCGATCGACATATTGCTGCACGGTCTGGCTGAACTCGGGCTGCTTTTTGGTCAGCTCCATGATTTTGGGCATGTAGTTATAGCCGGCAAAG
>Ga0247806_10000450_pt1 | contig 26000 bp, 18 predicted proteins | sample UWRJL059202B1_FD_179935 | JGI IMG/M metagenome (GOLD analysis project Ga0247806, IMG submission 179935) | Plant litter microbial communities from Arlington Agricultural Research Station in Wisconsin, United States - UWRJ-L059-202B-1 | ecosystem: Environmental > Terrestrial > Plant litter >... | reverse complement strand
CTTTATTAACAAGAATCTTACCACGAAACCCCGCGACTTTGAAGTTCAGTACTGGATTAATACACCTGACTTTATGGTTGATGACATAGTCTGAACCATTTTAATAAGAAATGGAAATAAAGGATAAATAGCCTTTAGTTTAACAATTTTGTCCACGGATTACACGTAATGATCGGTACAGCATTTTTAGCAGTTGGTTTATGACGTGCACTAGCCTATCATTTAACAAATAATCATCATCTCGGGTTGGAAGCAGGAATTTTATATTGACATTTTGTAGATGTTGTATGATTATTTCTGTTTGTATCCATATACTATTGAGGATCCTAAGAAACTGGTCATTTAGGATTAAAGATATGACTTTTAATAACTACCATCCCCCAGCAAGCTTGCTGGGGGAGGTGGTTAAAGTACAATAAACTTAGTAATTGTTAGATTACAATTAACTTGTTATGAAAATAAAAAAATAATATAACAAATCCCCTTTATTATAACTAGGGAAAATTGCCTTATATTTATAGTAAACGGCTTTGGCCGGCTTTGGCCGGCTTTGGCCGGCTTTGGCTTGTAGTTATTATATTTGTACAGCAATTAATGGTAGAAGATTAAATTATATTTGATTAAAGGCCACAAAAAAAAAGAAATTAGCTCAATTGGTAGAGCATTTGTTCGACACAAGAGGTTAAGTGTTCAAATCACTTATTTCTTGACACTTATAGGTTATAATTCTATATCCCCCCCCCCAGCAGGCCTGCTGGGGGGGGAGGAGATTTTAAAAGTGTAATTTTACTAAAACACCGTTAGATAGTTTAGGATATACCTCAATAGGCAGAACAGTTATATAAGGCAGTTTTATCTAAAATTAAGGTGTATCCTTGTATCCATTGACCCCAAAATATTTTATAAAAATAGCCTAGATTCTACCTATCTAAACAAAATAATATTTTGTTTTTAGTTTTTTGTTTTTAATCCCCCCCCAGCAGGCCTGCTGGGGGGGAGGAAAAGTGGGGGGGGGTTATATATTAACTCATGTGACAATCTTAACTATAATTATTAAATTATATTAGCGTAATTACAAGATTTTTTTAATATTATACGCGGAAATCTATAAATTCTATGACTGTTTGCTCGAATGTTATACCCGTGACTAATTTAATTAAAAGCACGATTATTTTATCTAACAAAAATAAATACAACCTAAATATAATTGTATCCTCTATAAGTATGTGATTTGAAAGATGATTTTTATCTTCAAATGCTAAAGATATAGGTGTTTTATATTTAATATATGCATTATTTGCAGGTTTAGTGGGTACTGCCTTTTCTGTTTTGATCAGATTAGAGTTGTCAGGGCCCGGTGTTCAGTTTATTGCTGATAATCAATTATATAACAGTATTATTACTGCTCATGCTATAATAATGATATTCTTTATGGTCAAAAAAGGTTTTATATTAAACTCGCACTTTACTTTTTTCAAAGAAGTAAATAGCGATAATAACGATTCACCCTTGTTAAGTGAATGTGATGACAACAAGGACGGTTACAGCCCTGACAATGAAGACAATAATTCTCATAATAAACACAAAAATGGTAATAATAAAAAACACAATTATGTTAAAGTATTAGTAGATGATCCTTATAATAATAGAGATATAATACTTAAAGTAACTAAGAAGCAAAAAGGTGTTTCCTCTTCTACTCCTAATAACTTAAATCCTTATTTAGTGACAGGGTTTTCTGATGCTGAATCATGTTTTGGGTTTAGAGTTCGTAAAAACCCTAAACTAAAAGTAGGTTGAGAAGTGATTCCTTATTTCTTTATAAACCTACATGTTAAAGATCTTTCTATCTTATTAGATATAAAAGAATTTTTTGGTGTGGGTAATATTAGTAGTAATAAAGAATCCGCATTATATCAAGTTAATTCTCTTAAGGATTTAGTTAATGTTATTATTCCTCATTTCGAATTATATCCTTTATTAACTAAAAAGAAAGCTGATTTTTTATTATTTAAATTAGCTATTGAATTAATTAAACAAAAAGAACATAAAAATATAGAAGGAATACATAAACTAATAGGGATTAAAGCATCTTTAAATAAAGGCCTTTTAAACGATGAATTATATTCATCTTTTAAGAATATTGTTTCTCTCCCCTAGGGGTAAGAAAGAACTGAAGTAGCTTTACCAGAAGTGATAAATCCTTATTGATTTGCAGGTTTTACAAGTGGAGATGGAAGTTTCTCAGTAGAAATACTAAAATCTTCCTCTCATAAAATAGGACATCAAGTAATTCTTAAATTCTTAATAACTCAACATAATCGTGATCTTGAATTATTGAAATGTTTCAATAAGCTTTTAGGGGGAGGTTTTATAAAAGAGCGTACGGGCATTTCTGAATTTAGAGTGGTAAAATTATCACTTATTACAGATAAACTTATACCTCTTTTTCAGAAACACCCTATTATTGGAAATAAAAATAAGGATTTTCTAGATTTTTGTCAAGTCGCTGAATTAATGAATAGTAATGCTCATAAAACTCCAGAAGGGTTAGATAAAATTCGAGTAATTAAAGCAGGGATGAACACAAAAAGAAAATAGATTTTCATTACTAGCCCTCTATCCAACCCCGCGTGGGATTAAAGGTTTCTTAGTACAAAACTAGTTATCTAGAAATAATTTTGTTCATTTGTTATTATTTAACCTGTTATTGTTATTATTTAACCTGTTATTATTATTATTATTTAACCTGTTATTGTTATTATTTAACCTGTTATTGTTATTATTTAACCTGTTATTGTTATTATTGCTACTATAAGATAATGCGAAATTAATATAAAATAAAAGCATGGCCGGGTAAGGGTGGAAACACCTTACTTTCTTTACACTATATGCGAAAACCTCTTTAGAGCTTTTGATACTAGTACTGCAGACTTTCGGAACTTATCGGTATACGAAAAGCGGCAGAATACAGTAACAATTCAAAAGATTAGACAATTCGCAAGAAAATACTTAAAATTATAAATCAGCTGTTTAAGCTTAATGAGTATTCCTTGGAAAAAATGGGGTTGCTTTTTAATTAATTTTGTATAATAACCCTTTTATAACCGTAAAGTTATTCTTTAATATGAGAAACTTTGGACGGAAAGAATTTGTATGTAGGACATTCCATTAATCTATATAATAGAATAAGTTCTTATTTTATGCCATCTATACTTAAGACTAAAGCTAGAAGAGTTCTACGTTATTTAAATAAATATGGTTTTGGTCATATTAAACTAACCATTTATATTATGAATGAGAATTCTAGTTTAGAACAGGTAGTAGAACTTGAACAACATTTTATAGATAGTTTAAACCCAAATCTTAATGTAGATCTAGTAGCTAGCGGTTCTGGACATCATGAACCAATGAGTCAAGAAATACATGAAAAGCTTCGTAAACTAAGGGGTACTCCAGTGTATGATACTAATACATTTTGCTTTGCTATATGTTTTTGAATCAAAACAACAAATTTATAGTCTTATTAATATGCATCATACCACTTTAAATGATTGTTTAAACTCAGGTAAGATATATCTAGATACTTTCTTTTTTTCTCGCAAAGGCGCCAGATTTAATAGAAGAATCTCCTGAAACTAATATACTTGATTTGGATCAAATTAAAAGTTTAATTTCAGATAAAAGAGAGATATATGTCGTTAAACACCCCACAGCTAAACCTATCATAGGAGAGTTTAAAGACGATCCTAAAAAAAATATAGAATTTGACTCTTTGGGTGGTTTAGCTAAACATTTAAAAGGTGACCGTCAAGTTATTAGACAATATTTAACAGGTGAGAAATCGGGTTATTATCGAGGTAAATGAAAATTTACTTACAAAATTTAATATAAAAAGGGCACGGCCGGGTAAGATAGAAACATCTTACTTTACATTTACTGTTTGCTGGAATATCTTTAGAGCCTTTGGAACTAGTAATGCAGACTCTCTTTAAGATCAAGCGGCATAATACAGTAACATTTCAAAGGATTAGGCAATCAGCCAGAAACCAAATATAAAAGGGCTCATTGTAGCATTAAACGCGATTTTTTTTTTAAAAAAATTGAGTAGGATCTTCAGAGACTACACGTGAATACCTTAGTAAATACTTGTTATTTAAAGGTAAAGATATAGTCCGCGCATTAACGAAAGTTAGTGATAAAGCGCATGCCAGCTTTAATAGGAGGTTTTGGTAACTTCCTGCTTCCATTAGGATTAGGAGGTCCTGATATGGGATTCCCTAGACTTAATAATATTAGTTATTTATCTTTAATTCCTAGTATTGTATTATTCTTATTTGCAGGTGGAATAGAGAATGGGGTAGGTACAGGTTGAACTCTTTACCCTCCTTTATCAGGTATACAAAGTCATAGTGGTCCAAGTGTAGATTTAGCTATATTTGGATTACATTTATCTGGTATTAGTTCTCTTTTAGGTGCTATGAATTTAATGTTGACTGTATTTGTTACATATTTAATATATTCAATAAGCTTTCAATTAATTGTTAATAAATGTTACTTTAGTACTGCTAAACCTAAATATACTTTTAAAAATAACTCCTCGCCTTTGTGTGAAAAAGACAATAATTATGGAAACGATAACAACCCTGAAAAAGATAACAATTTAGGCAAGGACAATGACTCTAAAAAAAACGGTTCTCCTGAAAACAATAATAAACCTAAATTGGACAACCGTTGAAAAGAGATATTGGGTAGAACAGGTCCTAATAAACATGCACATGTTCTAGCTATTGAGCTAATTAATAGTGGTAAACCTGTGACTGCTGAAAATATTAATGAAATTTTAGCTTACTGTGATATTAAAATTACAAAACAGGAATTAAAATCTTTAATTAATACTACAAGTTTTACTTTAACTAATTTAAATGAAAAAAGTATAACTAAGGAAATTCTTAAAGATAAACTTGGTTTACCTAATAGTAAACAAAGAATACCTGGTATATATATTTTTACACATATTAGTACAGGTAGAAAATATGTAGGTTCATCTTCACAGTTAGCTTTTAGATTAAATGGCTATATTAATTTGTCTCATAGAGAGAGTGGTTTATTAATACCTATCTTAAAAAAAGAAGGGTTGAAAAACTTCTCTTTACAGGTATTTCCTTTTTATCATAATTACATAAAAGGGTCAGAAATTGTATTAGAACAATATTATTTGTTAGACTCTAGTTTCACATTAAATACTATAAGAGTTGCAAATAACCCTAGCGGGTCAAACTCAAAGAGTTTATTTATGTATAATAGAGATATGACCATATTATATTTTTTTTCAACGAAACAAATAGATTTTATTAGAAAATTAAATGTTCATCATATCACATTTTCTAAACATTTAGAAAACGGTACTTATTATTTAGGTAAATATCTATTTTTAAGAGTACCGGTGTTAACTGCTAAAGTTAAAGATATGTCTGATTCAGATTTAGCTTTAATGTTGGAAAAAGACAGAGTTAAATATAATAAAAATAAACCTCTAAATAGTTTATCTAAACCTATAAGATTAACAGATGTAAATAATGTAGAAAACACTGTAGTGTTAAATAGTTTAGGTAAATGTGTGGAATATTTACATAATAAGGGTTTATCTGCTTCTCAAGTAACATTAGTTAAACATATTAATTTAGGTAAAGCATATAAAGGGTATTTATGTGAATATGTGAAAGAAAATACTTTATAATGGGGTTCATATAAAATTTCTAACTATATGCTGGAATAGCTCAGTGTTTATAAGTACTTTATAGTGAAAATCTTATAAGCTATGCTTAATCAGCAGGAAACCAAAGGGCATTAATCTAAATATATTATATATTTAAATCGCCGTAGGGATCCTCAGAGACTAGATGCTAGAGACCGTATATTAATACGATTGAAAGATAGTCCACTATAGTTACTAGTTTAACTATTTTTAGTGTCATGACAACAACATTTAATATGAGAAGTCCTGGTATAAGATTGCATAAATTAATATTATTTGCATGAGCAGTTGTTATTACTGCTGTTTTATTATTATTATCACTTCCTGTTTTAGCCGGTGGAATTACTATGGTATTAACTGATAGAAACTTTAATACATCATTCTTTGAGGTAGCAGGAGGGGGTGACCCTATATTATACCAACATCTTTTCTTAAGAGAAAATTATATGTGCCTATATACTATGTTACCTATTCTAAAAAAAGGGAAATCATTTGATTTTAAACTTTTTTATTCTAAATTTAGCGAACACTATCCTAATATTAAACAACCTAGCAGTAAATTTCTTGAATGACTTATAGGATTTTCAGAAGGAGAAGGTTCTTTCATTCTAGCTAAAAGAGGAGATTTATCTTTTGTTATAACTCAATCCACTATGGATGTAAAGAGTTTATATTATATTAAGGATAATCTTGGATTTGGTAAAGTAATTAAACAATCTGTTAAACAAAATACACACAGATTTGTTATTCAAGACATTAGAAATTTATACTTGATTTGTTTATTATTTAATGGTAATATGGTATTTCCAACAAGAAATGCTAGATTTTTAACTTTTCTTTCTTCTTTTAATGAAAAACTTTTAAAGAAAAACTTTACAACGATAGCTCATTCGGATGTTTGTAGTATTCCTTCTTTAAAAGATGGTTGATTATCAGGTATAACAGATGGAGAAGGTTGTTTCACTTGTTCTTTATTATCTAATAGTCCTAGTTATAGATTCAGATATATATTAACTCAAAAATGGGACGCTAACAAAGATGTTTTAGAGCATCTTTCAACTATACTTTCTGAATATTTAGCAATAGGTGCTGTAGTACCTCATTCTGCTAGTGATGTATGAGAATTAAGAATAAATGGTGTAAAAAACTGTAAAGGTTTATTTACTTATTTTGATGAATACAGTCTTATAACTAAAAAGAAAGATAGTTATATAATGTGAAAATCACTTTATTACAGATTAGTTAATAAAGATCATTTTGAACATAGTTCTAGATTAGAATTAATAGAATTGGCTAAACAAATTAATAAAAAGGATATATAAAGGAAAACAGGGGCTTGGTTTAGTCAAAACTATGGAGTTATTTAGGGCAGATGTAAAACGAAATAAGACCCTTTATGACGAATACCGATTGGTATACCACAACCCTAGTTCTTGTTGCAATTTATTGTGCAATTCTTAGGAGGAAACAATAAAATACAAGAGCTATGCTGGTAGGATAAGTAATTATCCAAACGGTCAAAATCTCTTAAGATGAGACCGTCGGTTTCCTAAGAGATCGCTACAGACTGGTTCACCGGTGGGTGGCTGCAATGCTGCTTAATGTACAGTCGGATTCCTCTTTTAATGTCTAAAGAAAGGCTGATGAAAGCCATCAGGTTGTACGATTAAAAGGTTAAAAGAATTGTACAATAAGGAATTGGATTCTTTGGACATCCAGAGGTTACGAATGTAGGCCTCTTAACGTTGCCATATGCTGGGACTGCTTCGCTATATAGTTCTAAATACTCCATCTTAAATGATACAGTAAAAAAGTTAGAACAAAGAAGTAAATCAGCCGGTAACATTTTAAGTATAAAAAATGAAACCTCAGAGACTTTACGCGACGGAATTGTAGTAAATTCAGAGAATGTTAAACGTATATCAAATCACGTACCTAAACACTTGAAGCCTATAAATAATGAACAATTAGGTCATTATATAGCAGGATTAATAGATGGGGATGGTCATTTTAGTAAAGCTCAACAACTAGTTATAGTTTTTAGCTCTTCAGATGCATTTTTAGCTTATTATCTGAAAGAAAAATTAGGTTACGGTAATGTCAAAAAAGTGAAGGATAAAAACGCATACCTTTTAATAGTATCTAATAAAGAAGGTATGTTAAATGTACTTAACTTAATAAATGATAAATTAAGAACAGAACACAGATTTAACCAGGTAGTTAATAATATATTAAATCATACTAGGTATAAAGACAAAAATATAAATTTTACTATGAACTCAACCAACAATTTTGACAATCACTGATTAGCAGGTTTTTCTGATGCGGATGCTAGTTTTCAAATAAAAATTATTAAACGTATTACCAGAAATAAGCCGGAAGTAAGATTAAATTATCAAATAGATCAGAAAAATGATTTATTGTTGACCATGATAAAAGATTATTTAGGTGGAAATATTGGATATAGAAAATCTAAAGATACCTATTATTATGGTTCTACTAGTTTTGGTTCCGCTAAAAAAGTTATACTACATTTTGATAAATATCATTTACAATCTAGAAAGCATATAAGCTATTTAAGATGAAGAAAGGTATATAGATTAATACAAGACAAACAACATTTAACAGAAAAAGGGCTAGTTAAAATACTAAAAATTAAGTCCTTAATAAACAGTCATGAAGAAAATACTACAATTCAAGATAAAGTCCTAACAAGAATATAAAAGTTTTTGAGTATTAATAAGAACAGACTATGTTATAATACATAGCTGTCCTGTTAATCAAAATAGTCGCTACATATTAATAATCCCAGGATTTGGTATAATAAGTACTACAATTTCAGCGAATTCAAATAAGAGCGTTTTTGGTTATCTTGGTATGGTCAAGAATAGGCCCACGCTACTTAATAGTTGCATGAATCTCCATTCAATGCTGGAAACCTCTAACACCTTAAATACTAGTAATAATAAAATTATTAGTAACAAATTTAAGGATATTACAATGAGTAATCAGCAGGTTACAAAAACAAATATATTATCAAACATAACACATATTTTAAATACTATTAATTTATTTAGTAACCTCAGAGACTATACGTGGAGAAGCCTTGCAGAGTGCTTAATATATAGTCCCGTATTTTTTTATAACAGTTTATCCATAAAATTAAACATAAGAAATGTATATAAAGTATTAACAAGAAAATTATCTATAGATCATTTAGAAAATAAACTGGATCCTGATTGGGTTACAGGGTTTGTGGATGCTGAAGGTTGTTTTAGTGTAATAGTAGAAATATCGGAAATTTTTAAAAGAAAAGTAAGAATTTCATTTGAAATAAATCTGCATGAAAAAGATAAAGATATTTTATATAAGATAAAGTCTTTTTTTGGTGTAGGTGCTGTATACATTAGATCAGATCGAAAATTAGCTGTGTATAGAGTTACTAATGTTAACTATATAAAGGATATTATAATACCACACTTTACAAACTATCCACTAATAAGTAAAAAAAGGATAGATTTTTTATTATGATCTAAGGTAGTGGAAATTATTTTAAATAAAGATCATTTAACCGAACAAGGATTTTTAAATACTCTTTCTTACTATGCTGCCATAAACAAAGGAATGTCAAAAAAAGTTTTAAAAGATTACCCTAATATAATATCGGCGAACAAACCTATTATAAATTTACCTGCAAATTTAAATCCTCAATGGGTGTCAGGATTTGTAGCGGGTGATGGAGGGTTTTCTATATATATTAGACCTGCTAAAATTAATTCTTTATCACAAATTGTGTCTTGTAGATTTCATATAGCTCAGCATAGCAAAGATTTAGAGCTTATGAGATTATTTACTAAATTTTTTGACTGTGGTACTATTGCATTAAGATCCAATTTAAATACACCTAGATGCGACTTTATAGTACAAGATATTCCTTCTTTATTATATAAAATATTACCTCATTTTGATACCTACCCTCTTTTAAACCTAAAACAAGAGGATTATATTTGTTTTACAAAAGGTATGAATATTATAAAACTGAAAAAACATTTAACTACAGAAGGTTTAAAAACACTTAAGGAATTAAATTCGGAGATGAATAGTAATAGATTAAAATAGTTTTCTTGTTAGCCCTTACAGGCAGGGGCGAGAGCCCCAAGGGACTGTAATTCAACTTTATATACAGGAAAAATACAGCTATGCCATGTGTTCTATTGGAATTTTAGGATTTGTAGTTTGAAGTTGAGTTTTGGCTTCGCCTCTTAGTGATCTGAGGATTTATATTATTTATTTCGCTGTAAGCTGGAACGGCTTAGTGCTAATTGTTACCTTGAATGGTGAAAATACAATTAGCTATGCCCAATCAGCCGGCAATCTGTCCCTGTGCTCATCAGAGAGTAAAACACAGAGCGCTTCAGAGGCTATACGCGAAACATCTTTTAATTTTTCAGCATTTCGTCAGTATTATAATACACTGTTTGGAAAGGACGCGCAACATCTATCCGATAACTGATTAACTTGATTTATTGGGTTTGTTGAAGGAGATGGTGCCATTCAAACTTATGCGAATGGTACAAGAGTACGTTTTGTTCTTACTCAAAAGGAAAGTGCTATCCTTTACTACGCCCAGAAAAAGTTAGGTATAGGTACTGTTAAGCATTTTCCACAAGGGAAAAGTGGGAACAAAAATGACTTCTACAGATTAATTGTAGATAATCCCTCACATATTCTTCTTCTAGCCTTTTTATTTAACGGTAATCTGGCTCTTACACACAGAATACAACAATTATCTTTGTGAGTTCAAGCTCTAAACAATCGTTTTGGGTCAAATACAATTCTATTGATTAATACTGCTGTTTCAGTTACATTACAAGATGCTTGATTATCTGGTTTCACCGACGCTGAAGGATGTTTTAATGTATCCATAACATCCAATGCAAGATATGCATTAGGTAATGTTATAAAAATGCGTTATATACTTGATCAGAAGGATAGTACTATCCTTCTGGTCATACGAAACCTTTTTGGGTTTGGTAAAGTAACTCTTAGATCCAAAACGGACGGTGTTTATCGTTACACAGCTACAGGGTTTAAAGCAATGAATGATGTAATATCTTACTTTAAAGTATTTCCATTACTTACTAAGAAGGCCCAATCTTTCGATAAGTGATTAACTATTCATAATTTCGTTTCTAATAAATTACATCTCACTGAAGAAGGATTAGCCCAAGTAAGAGCATGACAGAAACAGATTAATATGGAGAATGGTTTGACAAAAAAAACAGGATCTGCGCATCCTTAGTGTTATTAATTAAAAGATGAAGATATAGTCCGATTCTCCTTGTGAAAGGAGCGCATAGTTATATTAGCTATGCGGGTAGATATAAGGAATACCTGCTAACATTTTTGCATCACATGTACACTGTTGGGCTTGATGTAGATACAAGAGCCTATTTCACTGCCGCAACTCTGATTATTGCAGTACCTACTGGTATTAAGATATTCTCATGGTTAGCTACTTGTTATGGTGGTTCTTTAAACTTAATACCATCCTTATTATTTGCATTAGGTTTTGTATTTATGTTTACAATTGGAGGGTTATCAAACCACTTAGCCTTCCCTTTAAATTCTACTATATGCTGGAAAGTTCTAACAATTAAAATACTATTTTTTATATTTATAGTGACAATTTTTAATTTTGAATCATCAGCAGGTAACCAAAAAATTTTATTAAATAAAATAAATATTTTAATGGTAACCTCAGAGACTACATGTAGAACTCATAAATTATTATGAGATAAAATAGTCCATGTAATAAACCTCTTAATCTTTTTTTATTTTGTATTTAAAGAAATACACAAGTGTACTTTAAATTATAATTCATATATAAGCCGTAGTTATTCTAATTTTAGTAATGAACCTAATAATAATTTTAATGAAAAGGATTTAAAACCTATAAAAGTTTATAACAGTTTAAAAGAAGATAGAATAAATATATTAAAAGAACAAAAAGATAAATCAGGTGTTTATTATTTAATTAACAAAATAAATGGTCATACATATGTAGGAAGTTCTATTCATTTGTCTTCTAGAATGAGAAATTATCTTAACAATACTTTTTTGAAAAGTAAACAAAACATTAATATGCCTATTGTTAAAGCCTTACTTAAGTATGATCAATCCAACTTTTCTCTTTGAATATTAGAATATGCTGAACCTAATAATTTAACTACAATAGAAACTTTTTATATAACACATTTAATGCCTTATTACAATGTATTAAAACAAGGTTATTCTTCATTAGGTTATAAACACACTGAAGAAACTAAAAGTTTACTTTCTCAATTAGCTAATAATAGAGTACATTCAGATAAAACTAAAGGGTTAATAGCAAGAGCTTTGACAGGTGAAAATAACCCGTTTTATAATAAAAATCACTCTATTGAAAGTAAAGTAAGAATGATTGAGGCTAATTCAAGTTATCCTGTTTATATTTATAATTCATATAAAGAGTTATTAGTTATTTTTCCTTCAGTTTTAACTTTAGCTAAATTGATTAAATCAAACCATTCTACAATAGTTGCTTATATAAAAGAACAGACATTATTTAGAGGAGAATGATACTTTAGTAATATTCCTTATAATATTGATGACTCTTCTAAAATACTAAACTGAGATTCTAAAGAATCTGAAGAGTTAGTATTAGACATCAATAATAATAGTCATATTAAAAAAGCAATATTTGTTTATGATTTAAATAATAAATTTATAGGTAAATATGAAGGAGTAACACATGCTAAAAAAGTTTTTAATATAAATCATATTACAATAAAAAGATGTGCTGAAGTAAACGGAACATATAAAGATTACATATTTTGTTATGAAAGATTAAAAGATTAATGAGTTTATTCGTTTTACATTTATATCTTTGGGTTCTTTTATTATCAAATAAAATGATAAGTGTAAAGTAAGTGGTTCACTTTATTTTTTAGGTTCATTGATTTTATTAAATATAGTTAATAAAAACATTATAAATACATTAGATAAATTAAAACCAAATAAAGCGTTAAAAGTTTATAATAATTTTTATACTGATAGAAAAGAATTATATAAAGAATTTAAGGGTGATAAAAAAGGATATATTTATATAATTATAAATAAATTAAATGGTAAATGCTATGTCGGTAGTACAAGATCTATAAAAGTTAGACTTTATAATTATTTTAACTTAGCATTACTTGAAGCACAAAAAGGTAGACCTATTTCTAGTGCTATCTTAAAATACGGATTAGTTAATTTTGCTTTTGTTATTATAGAAGAAGTAGACCTAGAAATACATAATTTAGAAGATCGAGAAACGTACTGAATAAAAAAAATAAAACCTGAATATAATGCTATAAAAGAAGCGGCTAGAAATTTAAGTGTTCCTCATTTATCAGAAACAAAATTAAAAATTTCAATTAGTAGATCTTCAGGTATTATATATGTTTATGATGAATTAAAAAGATTATTAGTCATAGTACCTTCTTTATCTTCTTTAGCTATATCCTTGGGTAGTTCTTCAATAAGTATATCTTTAAAAAGATCAATGCAAAATGAAACTTTATTCCGTTCTTGTTGATATATATCTAAATATCCTTTTGGTGAAAAAGATGAACCTATAATGGGTATATCTTCACCTGAATATTCTAAATTAATAGAAGAAATGAAATCTAAAAAACATATTAGAAAAGCTATCTTTGTATTTAAAGATGGTGAATTTTATAGAAAATACGATGGTCTATTAGAAGCTGAAAAAGACTTAAACGTATCTCATGATACTATAAACGCTAATATTGAAAATAATACCACATATAAAGGATATAGATTTAGTTTACATCGAATTAAATAATAATAACTTATCATAATATTATAAAGTATTAATATTAAGCAGTGGTATTATTATTATTTATATGTTAAACAAAAACGATTACGTTATTATGTGAGTGGAGTTGTACTTGCTAATGCTTCACTGGATATTGCCTTCCACGATACTTACTACGTAGTTGCTCATTGTTCTTTACTTCCACTTGCGACACTACCTAATGGGCATATTGAGTATTTAAACCCTCAACAAACTGAAGGTACGATTAGAATAAATTTTGCTAAAAAAAGAGGGGTTTATATATGAACCAATAAAATTAATGGTAATCAATATATAGGTAGTGCTAAGGATCTCTCGACTAGGCTGTCAAATTACTTTACTAATTCTTATGTTAAATATCAAACCTCAAGAGGTAGCGCTATTTCTTCAGCTATTCTTAAACACGGTTTATCAGAGTTTAGTTTACAAATATTTGTGTTAGGTGATTCACCTACACGTGATACTATTTCTATTAATTCCGATCATATTTTGTTAGAACAATACTATCTTGATAGATATGTCCTTAAATATAATATAAGACGAATAGCTCTTGGTCCCGCACCAACATTAAAGCCTAATTATGCTAATAAAATGGGTAATAATAATATACAATTTGGTAAAAAGGGAGCTGAGGGAGCTGCGTGAGACCATTGTCATTCTCCAGAACAAAAAGAATTATGGTCTTTCACTAGAAGTACGCCTATATTTGTATACGATTCTAATACATTAAATTTTAATACTATCGCATATGGATATGTAAGATTAGCTAGTATATTAGGGGTACATGTTAATACAGCTAGACGTGCAGTTAAATCAGGTAGTGTGTATGCAAATAAATATATTATCTCGTTATCTGAGTTAGACAAAGAAAAGCTTGAAAGTTTTAAAAATAAGGTGAAACCTAAGAGTACTATTATTAAACTAGTTCATGTTTATAATAAAGATAAGTCTGTACTTCTTAAAACATTTCCCAGTGTTAATGCTTTTATGTTATTTTCTAAACAAAGTGGTTCTAATACAAAATTACTTTGTACAACAGATACTCTTTGATTAGGCGAATATTTTCTTTCATATGACCTAATAGATAGCGCAAATAATTCACTTGCAGGACAAAACCCTGATAAATTTAACCCTGCGTTAAAGAAAAAAACAAGTATTCCGGTTTATGTATACTCAGCTGATGGTACTATTTTTATTAAACATTACAACAGTCTTAGAGAGTGTGTTAAAGAATTAGGGGGTAATCGTAATGCTAATACTAAATCTTTAGAGTTACGTATTGAGCATAAACAGCTTTATCTTGGACTTAGGGTTTCTTACACTCCATTATTTGAACACAAAGAATAACATACATCTAAATTGTATGGAAAAGCAGCTACTTTCATTTTGTGAGACATGAAAAAAAATTGCACTATATGCTGGAAACCCGTTATAGCTCTTATTACTAATTAATATATAATTAATATTTTTTGTATTAAATATATAACAGTGAAAATATAAGAGATTTGGCAATCAGCAGGTACTCAATTTTTTTTTTGCGCTAAGGCGATTAAAAATATTGGGTTCTTCAGAGACTACATGTGCAACTCTTTCTGCCTTATTCCCCTCTCTCATCATTTTATTCGATGAGTGAGGCCCGGTGAAAGACGAAGATATAGTCCAAATATATCCAAAGATATATTACACAATGTGCTCATTTCCACTACGTTTTAAGTATGGGTGCTGTATTTGCCTTATTTAGTGGATGATATTTCTGAATTCCAAAAATTCTTGGATTAGATTATAATTTATTATATTCTAAAGCTCATTTCTGAGTGTTATTTGCAGGGGTTAATTTTACATTCTTTCCTCTTATAATGTTGGGGATCTATGTAAGTAATTATATAGTACAATAGGAGATTATAACTCCTTAATCTTGGCTATATGCTGGAATATCCTTAGAGCTTTATGCACTTTATTATTATAAGGTAAAAATCATAAAGATTGGACAATCAGCAGGGAAGTTTTTATTAATACTTAAAATTACCCCTCAACGATCACACGCCGAGTGTCCTTAAATTAAGTATTTAGATTAAGGATAATGATATGATCTAAATTATTTTATAAAAGTGACTAATAAGTATTGATTTTTTATCTAATTTAGGTTCACGTACAAAAATTTTACCTAATATATATAGCTTGAGTCCTAAGAATAAAATATGGGGTCCACCCAAAAGAAAGTATTCTACTTCTTCTAGTAACTCATTTAATCTAGATGGTATAGACAATACTGAAACTATAAAATTTGATTCTCTTGAACAAGCATGTAAAGAAATTAAATTTAAATATATAGGTGTTTCAGGAGTTTATAAACTAACTAATAAAAATAATATAGATAGATTTTATATAGGTAGTTCAAATAACTTAGCTAGAAGGATGGAAGAATACTTAAAATTAACGAAAGGTTTAAGAAATCCTCATTCATCTGGAGAATTAGAAATATCGTTAACTCCAGCATCAGAATGAAGCTTAGTATTTATTTATCTTACATCTCCTCAATTATCATTAGTATATGAACAGTATGCAATAATTATGCTTAAACCTACAATTAATAGTAATTATAAAGTTATCCCTAGAGTAAATCCTCAATGAGGAAATAATTTAGATCATGCTATTATTGTAATAGATAAATTATTATCTTTATTTACCGCAGGTTCTGAAGGTTTCGAAAGATTATCTGTATTCTTACAAGTTTTTAAAACAGTTGATAATATAAAATTTGAGCTAGAAGATTTAGGTAATAAATATTATTGTTTTTTAGTATTTATTTATGATATTACTTCACCAGATAAAAATCCAATTGTCTATTCTTCAATTAATAGAGCTTTAAAAGGATTACAAATTAGTCATAGTAATTTATTAGATCATATAAATAATAATTATTTATTCAAATCAAAATTTATCATATCTTTTGAACCAATAGATGCAGATGCTTTAAAAAATTATATAGAAAAACCTGTAGGAGATAGCCAATTAAGAAAGCACATTACAGTTTATAATCTAGATAATGAGATAGTTACAGAATTTAAATCTGGGAGAGAGATGGCCAAATATTTTAATATTGATGGGAGAGTAGCTAGAGCTGCTATAGCCCTAGGTGAATTCCAGGACTTTTTACTAATAGTAAAAGAAATTTCTCATAGAAAAACAATTTACGTATTTGATAGTGATACATTAGAATTAACAGATAAAATAAATGGTGTGTCAAAAGCTATGAAATACGCAAAAGTTAATTTTTATACATTAAAAAACTTAATTGAAAATAGAAATTCTTACAATGGAAAAATATACAGCTATATAGATAAATTATAAATTTTACAATACGTACGCACTAAAAAAAAAATATGATGCAACATTTCTTAGGTCTACAAGGAATGCCACGTCGGGTAAGTGATTACCCTGATGCTTTTACAGGTTGAAACTTTATTAGTAGTATCGGTTCAGTAATATCTGTAGCTGCTACTGCACTATTCTTACAAATAGTGTACTTACAACTTGTAAAAGGTAAAGCTATATATGGTTATATATGAGCTGTCCCTCAACTATTTAGTGATTATTTCAGAATACTAACGGATAGATGTAGTCCTGGTTTAGAATGAGCTTTACATAACCCACCTAAACCACACGCATTTACTAGCTTGCCATTACAGAGTACTGCTGTAATAGGGGCTAATGTACACTATCTAATAGTTCTAATAGGTATGGCATTATTAATATATAGTGGTAATTCTTTATATGCTGACTTTATTATGTGTGATGCACCTAGAGCTTGAGGACTTTACTTCCAAGATAGTGCTAGTCCACAAATGGAAGCTCTAGTGGAGTTACATGATGATATTATGTATTATCTAGTAGCCATATTATTTAGTGTGGCTTGAATACAGGGAGCTATCATTAAATATTTTAATATGGCTAAATATCCTATTAGTAACAAATATCTTAATCATGGTAAAAGTGTGCCTATTCGAAAGTGTTCTAAGTTTAAATTTATACCGTTAAATTATAAAGTATCTACCCATATACGTACTTATTGTACTCTACCTAATACGGATAATAATCCGGCTAAAGTTTATGAAGATGCTTATTCTATGAAAAATATAATTATAAAAGAAAATATAGGTAAATCTGGAATCTACATGTTAACTAATAAACTTACAGGTGATATATACGTAGGACAATCGTCTGATATATCCAATAGATTTAAAAATTACTTTAATCTTAGTTATTTAAAAAGTAAGAAAGGGCTTATAATAAGTAGAGCATTAATTAAATACGGATACTCTAATTTTTCTCTTATTATATTAGAATATTGCAATAAATCTGATTTATCAAAAAGAGAACAATATTACTTTGATAAATTAGAACCACAATACAATATATTAAAAATAGCAGGTAGCTCTAAAGGTTTTAATCATTCAGATGAAACTAAAGCTAAAATTAGTAAAGCTTTAAAAGGAATATATATAGGGGAGAAATCTGCTTTATTTGGTAGCTTAAAAACAGAAGAAACCAAACAACTAATGAGTTTAAAAAAAGCCGGTGAAAATAATCCTTTATATGGTAAATTTCACAATGAAGAAACTAAAAATTTAATGATACAAAAAGCTTTAGGTAGAAAACACTCTGATGAAACTAAATTAAAAATTAGCGCAAAAAGAGGAAATCCTGTGAATATATATGAGAAATGTTCATCAGAAGAATTTAAATTAATAGGTAGTTTTATTTCAGCAAGAAGAGCTGGTAAATTTTTAGAAATGAGTGGTAGTACTGTAATAAAATATATGAATTCAGGGGCAATTTATAAACACAGATATAAATTTTCTTCTCAATAGTAGTAAATACTTTTAAACTTAGAAATACTTCGAAAAAAAAATTTTAACTATATGCTGGAAGTTTCTAAAACCTTGGATATTATAATATATATAATTATATATTATCAATGAAAATTCCAAAGGATGTAACAATGAATAATCAGCAGGAAACCTAAGTAATCTTTTATCCTTTTATTTATTAAAAAGAGGCGATTATGATAAGGGATCCTCAGAGACTACACGTGAAACAGCCAGTTTATGTTTCGGTTATGACATACAACCTTAGCGGAAAACATAATAAAAATTGGTTGATAATATAGTCCAAGATTTTATATGAAAATATAAAAGATTAACATGAATTGTTAATACTGACACTATTACCGTCGATGGGACGAAATTTAATCGTTATAAAATCATTAACGTTCAAAAGGTATTATAGCAACTCTTATAAGCTTAATAATAAGAACAATATAAATAATAATGATGATAATTCAGAGTCTGAAGGAATTAATATTAGCAATCCTTTAGATAAAAATAAAAACATGACAATTTATATTGATATAGAGTCTAACAAAAAAACTATTTTAGCGGAAAATAAGGGTAAGCCTGGAATCTATATGATTACTAACAAATTAACTAAAGATTTCTATATTGGACAATCAAAAAACCTTTATAATAGATTTCTAAATTATTTTAATCCTGCTTATCTTAAAAGATCCCCTAATTCTAGAATAGGTAGAGCCATTCTTAAGTATGGTTACTCAAAATTTTCTCTGACTATTTTAGAATATTGTGATAAAGCAGATTTAACAACTAGAGAGCAGTACTATTTAGATAATTTAAACCCTATTTATAATATCTTAAAAACCGCAGGAGTATACGCCGTTGATTTTACTCATACTGAAGAGACTAAAAGTCATTTAAGTAAATCTTTAAAAGGAGTTTATGGCGGAGAAAAATCCTACTGATATGGTAAAAAACTTTCAAGCGAAACGAAAGCTCTTATGAGTTCCAAAAAAGCTAAGGAAAATAATCCTTTATTTGGGAAAAAACATAGTGAAGAAACTAAAGATTTAATGAGAGAAAAAGCTTTAGGAAGAAAACACTCTGAAGATACCAAATTAATAATGAGCTCTAAACGTGGAAGTTTGGTTAATATACTTGAAAGGTGTGATAAAGAAGGTTTTAAATTGATAGGTAGTTTTGTTTCCGCAAGGAAAGCAGGTATCTTTTTAGGAATTAGTGGTAGCACGGTAGTAAAATATATGAAATCTGGAGAAATATTTAAATATAAATATAAATTTTCTCCCCAATAGAACTCTTACTAGTTCTTTCCCCTTAATTGCGAAGCGTCCCTGAATAAAAATTTGTAAAAATAAAATACCAATTGAATATAACCCGGTGGTGTAGAAAAGGTCAAACTGGTGTAAAACAATTAATGTGAATCGAGTCGACACTTATAGAATTAATTTGAACAATAACTCCTGCATTAATCTTGGTGTTAATAGCTTTTCCTTCTTTTAAACTACTTTATTTAATGGATGAAGTTACAGATCCATCATTATCTGTTTTAGCAGAAGGTCATCAATGATATTGAAGTTATGAATACCCAGATTTTTTAAATAGTGATGGAGATTTTGTAGAGTTTGATTCTTATTTAGTACCTGAATCTGATTTAGAAAAAGGAGCTTTAAGAATGCTAGAAGTTGATAATAGAGTTATACTACCTGAAATAACACACACTAGATTTATTCTTACGGCTGCAGATGTAATTCATTCATTTGCTATTCCTGCTTTAGGTATAAAGTGTGATGCATATCCAGGTAGATTAAATCAATTTTCTGTTTTAATTAATAGATTAGGTACATTCTATGGTCTTATTGAACAATGGCCAAAACTGTAGTGAACCTATGGTTATAAATCATCAAATTGCGGGAAACCCCTAAAGGAATCTTAACCAAGTAAGTATGGTAACATAACTTATGGCACAGGTAATGACTCGTGGTACGGTAAAATCAAGATTTATTATTCAATGGGCAATCCGCAGCCAAGTGCCAAGTATAAAATATTTGGTATGCAGTTCATCGACTAAACGTTGGTTGGTGTTATTAGTGTTAATAATGCTTAAGATATAGTCAGCCCCCACCTGAAAAGGTGCAGAAAAATGTAAGTATTATTTATATTTTTTGTTAAATAGATATATATTAATTTGTTAATTATATTTAGGGATCTCTACAAGTTTGCTAAACTTATTTTAATGTAAAAATAAAATCTTAAAAAAAAATGAAGCACTTGTCTTTCATACGAAAGACTATTGTAGTATTTGTATGATACAATTAGTAGAAGTGTTTTTAATAATCACTTCATATTGGATAAACGTATTGGATTAGGTTCTATAGGTGTTATCTCTTTAACTAGATATTTTAATTCAAGTAGATCTTTTAGTTCAAGTATACCTTTGGCAAATAAGCCAGAGTCTTTAGCGTTAGAGCATATCAATAGTGAAAAACCTACTACTTGATCCACTATTAATAAAATATTATTAAATCAAAATTTATCAGTTACTGACCCTAAATTAGAAAAATTATTAAAAGTAAAAGGTGTTGAATTGGATCTTCCTATATCTACACCGGAAAATATTAAACTTTTAGCTGAATTAACAGGTAAATCTAAATATAAAGGTTTCTCTGGTGTATATATCTTTATACATAATAATACAGGCCATAAATACGTAGGTTCATCTAATTTATTAAGACGTAGAATGGATTACTATTTTAAAGGAGATTTTCCTTTAGTTGGTAAATTTTTACCTTTACTTCATAAAGAAGGGCTAAAAGCTTTTAAATTAATAATATTTAAATTAGATAGTAATATATTTAGTAATCAAGACGCTTTAATATTAGAACAGTATTATTTATTAAATAAAGAATTTAACTTGAATACATTAAGAGTTGTTAATGCAGGATCTTCAAAAGGTGATCCTGTATATGTTTATGATTTAACATGTAGTACTCTTTATTATCATGCGAAATCTAATATTGAATTAAAAAGAGTATTAAAAATACATACTAAAACGAGTAAAAAGTATGTAGATTCTAAAATACCATATCTTAATAAATTCTTACTATTAAGCTATTATATACCTACTGCTTTAACAAGCAATCTATCGGTAGATAAATTAGTAGATATAATGCAAAAAGAAAGACAAGATATGTATACATTAGGAACTCGTAGAAGTATTTCAGTAGAATTAAAAATTAAAGAAGGAAATACCTTTGTAAATTCAGATTCTATAGGCCAAACTTTAAATTTTGATTCATTAACATCTTGTATTGTATATTTAAGAGAATTAGGTTTAACGATTAAAAGAGCCACTCTTACTAAATATATAAAAAATGAAAAAGTGTTTCATAATTTCTTATGTAAATATTCAGATAATATTTTACCGGATAATTTTGAACAAGTAGGATTAATTATTGATGAATATAAAAAATTAATAGTAGATACAGACTTAGATTCCTTAAAAGTAAATAGAAAAAATAAACCTGTATTAGTAAAAGGAGAAAATTTTGAGAAAGAATTTGAAAGTATTACGGATACAATTAAATACTTTGATACTTTAAATATAAAATTAGATAGAAAAGCTTTATATCTTCATTTAAAAAACGATAAAAGATATAAAGACTATTATTTTTCTCATAAATAACTAGATAATAGTTCAAAATATTTTATTTTACTGGTATAGTAATAAAGATTTATCAATTACATTAAATAAACGTAGAGATACTCCGCAATGTTCAGAAATTTGTGGTATATTACATAGTTCTATGCCTATAGTTGTGGAATCTGTATCTTTAGTTAAGTTCTTATCTTGACTACAAGAACAATAGTCTAATGACGTCGTCATTGGTATTATCAAAAACCCGTAGGGTTTTTGACTTTTATAAAATAACAGTTAGATTACTGTTAACTTGTTATTAAAATTAAAAAATAGTATAACAAATCCCTCTTTTTTTATTAGGGAAGGGGAAAATTGTTTTATAATTATAAACTTTGGCTACGGTCCCAGAATTATTATATTTGTACAGCAATTAGTGGGAGAAGATTATATATTTGATTAAAGCCCACTTATGAAAAAAAAAATTAACATTAGTTATATCGGGGGGGACTATATGCAGACAAGGAGAATTATATTCAGACTCTATAGGAGAGAGAACTGATTGAGATTTAGTTTTCATCTTTTTTCTTTCTATTAGGTTTTTTAACACTCCTTTTACTTGTTCCAGAAAACTCATTTTTTTTCTCGAAGAATACAGCAAAACTAAAAGAATATACACTCAATTTTAAAACTACAACAAAACGGTAATTTACCTAGCCGATTACAGGAAAATGGTACATCGAAGAGATTCGATCTGTTGGATACATACTGACAGTAATAGCTGTAAATCTCCCAAGTTTTGTACTACAACAGCCCTTAGAGCAGATGAAATACCCTATCTTTAGAAGGAGAATATAGTTGGAAGGGAGCATGGAATGAAAGACACTAATAGCCTGGGCAGCTAAGTGGATAATAAACTCAATTATCTTCTAATGACTAGTAAAGAAATGTTGACCCGCTTCTCCTCGGAGATTAGAGTGAGTAATTGTAAGGCTTTTCGTACGAACATCAGGTGAGAATAGACATAAATAAATATGTACTTGGGGACAGAAATCAGTGTTGCTACGGTTTAGCCTAAGGGATCCGGAAATATATTTACTAATATAAATTAAAATCACCAGCAGGAATCTTATAAAAAAAAAATGAAAAACAAAAATTTATTACTTTCTCTATTATTTGGGCTTCTATTATTCGTCGTTCTATTGGAATTGCCTTTGGTGGGTCCTAATACTACTGAAGTCTTACTACAGTATGTTAATGCTGATTCATTATCCCCGATGTTTAGCCACTTTTTTACTTTAAAAACTAATGAGAATAATGATCTATTTAGAGAACTACCTTTTAACCTTTCAAATCAAGAAGATAATAACTCTGTAGAAGATAATAACTCTAATAACTCTAATAACTCTAATAACTTTATAGAAAATAACAACTCTGTAGAAGATAATAACTCTGTAGAAGATAATAACTCTGTAGAAGATAATAACTCTAATAACTCTAATAACTTTATAGAAAATAACAATGAATATGATAATAATAACAATGATGGTTATAATAATTTAAGAGCTTTTAGTGAATTACCCGGGTCTGATATTTATAGTGATGATGATGATGATGATGATAATAGAATAGCTTTTAGTGAATTGCCAGGTTATGATATTTTTAGTGGTGATGATAATAATAACTCTATAGAAGATGATAACTCTATAGAAGAAAATAACAATATTGATAGTTCTGATGCATATACAAATACAACATCATCTAATGATAGATCATCTAATAATGATCCTTTTTATTATGATAGGGTTTTAGCAAATCGTAATTATGATGTAATTTCAGAAGTTCCTAGTTATCATACTTATCCTAATCAACCAGCGCCTTCTTATAAAACTTATGGTTCTACTGCTATTTTATATAATTCTGAGTTAGGTGAAGGGGAAACTTTTATTGGTAATTCAGCATTAGGGTATGTTGAGAATGATAGTATTTCAGATAATGATTCTGTATATACACAAGATATTGAGGAGCGTCATATGCTTACAATTAGAGGTGGTAAAGCTACAAGACGTAATTCTGAATTAAGGGATGATTACGGAAATGATTTAAACGGTGATAGATTTTCTCAAGAAATGATGGAATGTATTAAGAATATATCTACTGATTGTAATAGAAGTATACAAAGAATTGGTACAGATTTAATTCATAATCGTATAACAAGATCGTATGCTAAGAAAGCTATTGAGTTGGTTCATCTAGATTCTGAGGATCTTAATGGTGAAGTGTATGAAACTGAACATACTCTTAAAGAGGTCTTATGACCGGATATGTATGAAGTAGTACAAAATAATCCTTGATCAAAAGGTGGTCGTTATGAAAAGGAACGTAGTAATTTGGATATATCTAGAGAATTACCATTTCATTTAGAAAAATTACCTTTTGAATTAGAAAAAGAAGCATTCTCTTTAGCAATAACTCCTGCATTACCATTCTTAAGACATTTTATTCATTTATTTCTATTTCCAGTTATATCTACTATGTTGTATATGTTTATACCAGTTGAATTAGGAGGTTTATTTCTATTATATATTCCATGATTTTTTATAAAAATCATACTTCTTATACGTAGAACTACTAAACCGTCTATAGTTAATAGATTATTAGATCTTTTATATAATAAACCTTTAGATATTTTAGTTTACATATTAATATTCTTAGGTAGTTTACTTTTAGTTTTATATAGTGGGTGTTAATCTAGTTCTCCTTTAACCAGGTGTACTTACAAATATGGGTACTTAAACTATGGGTAGATATTAGAATATATTTATTATTAGGTTATTTATCTTTAGTTTAGTGACTAAAGTAATTATTGTTTTAGACTTGCTTTAGCATTAAACTATTTTGGTTGTAAACTACCTTCAATTTTATTGGTTTCTCCGGCCGAAGACATGCTATTATGCCTTTGATCTTTAGTGAAAAGATATATAAGTTTAAATTGCTGTACAGATTAACAGGGACAAGCCAGGCATCAAACTTACTTGAGTAAGAGGGCTCGTGACCCAGCTCCGGGTCCAGATAATTGGGGTCACCAAATTCTTTAAAAAAACATAAATGTTTTTGTCCTACAATGTAAAAGTTGTAGGATTTTGTTTGTAAAAGCCAGGGGGTGACTAGTATTGATGCGATTTAATTGTAATTGTGTATAACTTATATAAAAACGAAAATCACTAATATTAATAATTGGAAGTAGTGTATATCATTATATTAATATGTTGTATTTACTTTTGTATTTAGATTATATTGTTTTTCTTTTAATATATTTTCTAGTAGTTTTACAGGTGACGGGTCAAATTATCTATTGTATCTGTTTTCTGATGCATTTTACCTGTACTTTTATTGTGTTTTATGGATTTATTTAATACTGATTTCACTATTAATGTATATATTCTAGATTTTGATGTTACTTTAACTAATTATCATTTAAACTTTGCTCTCTTAATCTGAGGTTTCTTTAATTTAATGCGTAAATCTATTATGCTTATTAATTACAACAGAGGTGCATATAATAGGGGGGATTATAAAAACTTAATTATTGCATGTATTAGCTTATTAGCAGTTCTATGCCTACAGTTGTGGAATCTGTATCTTTAGTTAAATTCTTATCTTGACTACAAGAACAATAGTCTAATGACGTCGTCATTGGTGTTATCAAAAACCCGTAGGGTTTTTGACTTTTATAAAATAACAGTTAGATTACTGTTAACTTGTTATTAAAATTAAAAAATAGTATAACAAATCCCCTTTTTTAATAATTAGGATTAGGGAAAATTGCAT
>Ga0247806_10000448_pt1 | contig 26152 bp, 26 predicted proteins | sample UWRJL059202B1_FD_179935 | JGI IMG/M metagenome (GOLD analysis project Ga0247806, IMG submission 179935) | Plant litter microbial communities from Arlington Agricultural Research Station in Wisconsin, United States - UWRJ-L059-202B-1 | ecosystem: Environmental > Terrestrial > Plant litter >... | reverse complement strand
ATAAAATTTAAATAACCATGGCAAAGACACCCGCAAAATCATATTCGCTTGCCGAGACGAAGGATAAATACATTGGCAAAGCCGGTACACAGGCCCGGGATCAATATGAATATGAATTGAGCATGGATGTTTTAGGCAGGATGATCAAAACAGCCAGGCAGGAACGTAATTTAACCCAGGAACAGTTGGGTAAATTGATAGGTGTTCAAAAAGCCCAGATCTCCAAACTTGAAAGCAGTGCCAACAGCGCAACAATCGATACGATATTAAAAGTATTCAAAGCCTTGAAAGCCGATATTCATTTTAATGTCACCTTAGAGAAGCGTTCCTTACAATTAGGGTAATTTTTATTACACAGATTTACTGGATTACACGGATGCGTTTAATCATAGCCCATCTTGAAATCATTTTAAGATCACAGTTCAGACCTATCGCTTCAACTTACCCGTCGCCGTCATCGGTAACCACTCCACGATCATCAACCGTTGCGGGGCTTTAAAAGTAGAAAGTCTTTTTTTGCAATAGGTAAGGATGGCTTCAATGTCGAGTACAGCGCCGGCTTCGGCGACTACTTCGGCTTCGATGAGTTGTCCCATCAAGGGATGCGGCGTACTGCTGATGCGGGCCTGGGCAATGCCGGGATAGGCTTCCAGCACCGCTTCCACTTCTTCAGGAAATACCTTGATGCCGGAAATGTTGATCACCGATTTGGCGCGGCCTTCGATCTTTATCAATCCATCCGGCGCCATGGAGGCATAATCGGCGGTTAAAAAATAGCCATTCACCAAAACTTCGTTTCGCTGCTGCGCCGGTAACAAATAAGCGTCGAACATGCCGGGTCCGCGGATGCCGAGTTGACCGGTTTCGCCTTTGGGCAATACATTTCCCTGTTCATCCAGCATGGCCACTTCATAGCCCGGTAAGGCATAGCCGACTGCATCAGGATGTTCGGCGGATTTTACAAAGTTCATCATCGGCAAACCGATCTCGATGATGCCATAAGCCTGGCTAACGTCGATGCCGAAACGCTTTTTGAAAGCGTTGCAAACATCCAGTGAAATGGCGGCAGAAGTAGAGATGGCTTTTTTTAAGGTGGGCATTTGTTCGTTGCCCGTATCATTGGCCAACAGCCTGATCTGCATGGGCGATGCGTACAATAAGGTACCGTTGTGCTGGTTGGTAACGGCGATGATATTGCGGGCTAAAAAATCTTTTGCTACCGCGATGGCAGCGCCGTAGCGGATGTATAATACAATCGATACCACGAAGTGATAAGCCATGGGCAGCATCCACACCACGGTATCGCCGGGACCTAATTCAAGTCCGTGGTTGGCACCTTCAATCCTTTCAATTACGGATTGATGGGAAATGATAACACCCTTGGACTTGCCGGTAGTGCCCGAAGTAAAACGAACAAAGGCAGGTTGCTCCACGTGCGCCGCGTAAGGCAATGAATTGTTGCTACCGGTGAAGCCTACCCGAAAAGAGCCGTATGCCGTTTTAATTTCCGCTTTCCTATTTTCCAGCGGCTGTATGCCGCTTTTGTCGTCGATCACGGCGTGGAGTTGCGCTTCGGCTAAAATATCTTCGATCTCTGTCTTTTTCAGTTGATGGTAAATGGGCATCACCGTAGCGCCGCAGCCCACCACGGCAAACAAGCCGATGATGAAATTGCGGCCGTTGTGCGCCATCATGCCTACGCCCATGCCGGGTTGGATGCCTTGCTGCAATAATTGTTCGCGGAGTTGTTCCGTAGCCACCCACAACTCCTGGAAGCTAATGGAACCCTGCTCATCGTGTATGGCGGGTTTATCCGGCCATTGAAGCGCAGCGGTTTTTAATACGTTGTAAACAGGCAGGAAATCCATGTTGCGAAGGTAATAAAGTTGAAGGTTGAAAGGTGGAGGGTTGGAGGGGTTGTCTGAACTATGATTAGGAATGATTAAAATGATTATCCTGACCTGGAACACGAAATGTATAAACCCTTTGGGATACGAACCTGCCGACGGGTAAGTTTGTGAATGATTAAAAGGTTGATAAGGCTAAAGCCAGGTAAATTGTAATAATCAAGACTTGATCTAACAATTGCGATTTTTCCCCGCTGGCGCGCGTGCTCTTCCGAAGGCAGGCCTCCCGATGCCGATAAATTTTCCCGGTTAAAATAAGAAGCCGTAGGTCAAAAACCATAAGGAGGTGAAAAAGATAAGAGATTGTCAAATCACGCTCCAACTAAACCTCTAACTTCTCCTTCAACAACCTTCAACCCTTCAACTATTTTCAACCACTCAAAATATATCCTCCTGTATCCTCCTCACAACCTCCTCCTCAGGTTGCTCCATCACAGCCGCAGCAGCAAGGCGCCCCGCGGCATAACCGGTTTGCAGGCAAATGCCCATCACCCGTGCACTCGCAATAGCGCTATCCGTAGCAGAAATATTTCGCCCGGCGCTGAAGAGGTTGGGGATGCTGCTCGATTGAAGACAACGGGCAGGCACCTGGTAATAATCGTCGAGGTTAAAGTAGCGCATCTTAACGCGGCGGTTCTGTTCCCATTCCTCGATGGGCCAGGCTGCGTTGGCAATGGCATCGTCGAATTTTTTGCATTCGAGCACATCGGCTTCGGTTAAAATGTATTTGCCCACGGTACGAACGCCTACGCGCACGCCGATTTCAGGTGCAATGTGTTGCAGGCTGGCACCGCCAAAGGCCGGTACATTTTTTACTAAAAAATCAGTGAGGGTTTTTACAAACGCATGGGCCGTGATCTTGAGTTCGAGTAAATTTTCTGCGGTATTGGTAACGGGTAAAGGAATGCCGATCTTAAGACTCACGCTGTTGTTCTTCAACGAACCTTGTACAATATAAACGCGGTCAAAATAATGATCCAGTTTTTTTTCATTGATGGCGGTACGCAATTCTTTCATGAGTACCATGCCGAGTTTGGCTTCGTTTATTTCCGGGATGCCTTTCAACGTAAACACCTGGGCTGCCGCCTGGTAATGATCGCTTTTGATCAGCGGCAGGTTAGCGAACTGGCTGATGATGCTGTCGCCCGAACAATCCACGATGGAATGCAAATGCACTTGCAGCGTTTTGTCTTCCGCGCTGATGGTAATGGATTCCGCCTTTTCATCGGTGATGCTGATGGTGTGTAAGGTTGAATTGAGGTAAACGGTAACGCCGTATTGTGCGAGCAGGCGGGCACAGGTCTTTTTAAAAACATCTACTTCATAAGGAAGGTAGTGCAAACCAGCCGCGCTGTGCAGGGCATTCGTTTTCGATTGTTCGCGCAGTTCTTCTGCAAATTTTTTTACGAAGCCGTTGACAATGTATTCCGAATTTTCTTTTTTGCTGAATTTATACAGGCCGCAAATAGTGCCTACTTCGGCCGCGGTAGCTTTGCCGCCCAGGTAGGCATTGCGCTCTATCAATACCACTTTCAATCCCTGTTTGGCCGCACCAATGGCTGCAGCTACGCCGGCCGCGCCTCCGCCCAGTACTACTACATCAGTATGTACTATGGTTTGCATTAATTTTCTGCGAGTAAAAGTTGCTTAAGCTGCGTTACAATCGTTTCCAGTTCAATATTACTAATAATGTCCGAGGAATAAGCAATATTTATGTTAAGCGCATTGTTATGTTTGAGGAAAGAAAATGTAAGCCCGGGCGGGAAAGTAGGCGATGGGAAAATAGTAAGTCCTGTTACGGGTTCGCCAAACATCGTTTCAAAATGATTGAAATTTTCACCGGTAGAAGAATACAGGAAACTGGCAAACGTGCCTTCGCCGGTACGGTTGATAAGGAAGTAATACAGGCCAAGCGGGATGTGCCGCAGCATGTTCAGCAGCATGCCGTATTTCTTCGGCATTTCGTCTTTCATTTGTTCCGTCATCTGCCGCGTAAAACTTTTTACCGTGGTTTCAACGTTTGTTAAATCAGACTGTGGCAAACGGTAAAATAAATAAGCCACGAAGTTGGAGATCACCGGCCCGAACGAACCGCGCAGCCTGCCATCGTAAGGAATGGGCATCCATAGAGTACCTGCTTTCCCCCTTTGTGCGTTGATGTTGTTCACCGCATGCGCGCAACCCGCGAGGTAAAATAAATTAGGGCCGAAGCGGGCACCTTTGGTAACCGCGTTCTTCGCGATCTGCGCCGTTTCTTCTTTGCTAAACTCTATGATGAAATTATCAAAATGTTCGATGCTGGTCGATCTTTTATCGGCCACCGAAGCGATCGGCGATTTGGAAGAAGCCTGTATAAAACGTTTCACTTTGTACATGTTGCGGATGTACGCGATCACGTTGGGCTTTTTTTCGTGGGGCGGAAAGAGTACATCGAGCGAATGCATTTCACCACCGCTTTCAATTTCGTTGAGGTGCTGCAAAAACATGCCGATGCCTTTGCCATCCATGACGATGTGGTTCCACGACAACACCAGCATACTGTGCGAGGCAAAATGTACCAGGTCGCAATCGATGAAGCGCAGGGCATCGATGGGAATATCACGTTTCAACACGATCTCCGGTATCTGGTTGTTCACGTCGTGGTGATGTTCTGATACAATAAGTTCGCGGCCCTTGTCTTCGTATTTCCAATAAGGGATCTTCAATAAAGAACCGGGTACCAGTCCGATGTTGCACAGCCAGTAAACGAGTGGTGAACTTTTTAAAGTAGCCGATATTTTTTTTGCCGTAACGCGCCTGCTGAAATTAAAAACAATGCGCATCACGTTGCCGCCCGAATTGTGTTTTTTCGCATGCTTGTCCAGCACCAGGTGAAAGCAATCCGAACCGCTGAGGTGGATCTTCCGGGGGAGGCTTTTTTTATCGAATGTGGCGCTCATAACTGGTTACGACTTCGCTTTGGGAGATAATTCCAGCACGATGGCCGCAAGCGATCTTAGTGTTTTGAAGTTTTCGGGAACGAGTTTTTCATCCGGGATCACTACGCCATATTGCCTTTCGAGGTAAAGAATGATCTCTACCGTGGAAAAGGAATCAACCCCTACATTTTGCAAAAGCGTATCGTCGCCGATCTCTACTTCCGCGGCCAGTATATTGCCTTTGATATACTGCGCGATCTCTTTTATGATACTTGCTTCGTCCATAATTAAACATTTCTTTTAACACGGTTCACCCAGGATGAAACGGCCATGGTTGACAAAAAGAAACCCATGAGTAACAAGGAAGGAAATAAAACATCCTTCACCGTGCCGCCTCTTAAAAATAATTTATAAAAACCTTCCAGCGACCAGTTGAGTGGCGAGAAGGAACTAATCATACGCATAAATTCGGGCATCACGTAAGTTGGTACCCAGATACCGCCGAGGGCCGATATCAGTAAAATAGAAAGCGAACCCATGATGGCCGCCTGGTGTTCGGTGCCGGCCAGTGTACCAACCATTACGCCATAGCCCGTAGCCGCAAAGGCGGTGGACATGGTAAGCAATAAAATGCCTGCCATGCTGTTGCCCAATACCAGCGCGGGTAAACCGAGGAGCGGTAAAATGTACATGCCCACGCACAACATCAAAAAGAATTGTATCATGCTGGCGATCACGTACACGATGATCTTACCGTTCACGAGCAACAGGTACGAACTGGGCATGGTGCGCAAACGGAATACGCTGCCTTCGTTTTTTTCCTTCATGATGCTGCCCGATAACGGAATGGCAATGAAGAACATGGCGAAGATGGCCCAGGCCGGTACATTGTGTTGCACGGCGTTGGGAACGATCTTTTCCCTGGCGGTGGATGCATACACTTCTTTATAACGGATCACCTGGGACCTTTCGAAAGCGCGGGTGGGTTTCTTCGATTTATCGGGAATGATCTCCGCGATCTGGTCGGCAAAACTTTCAAACATGATCTTCGTCTTCACCTCCGAAATAAATTCGCGCAGGTTGCTCATGATGGAAGTAAGGATCGATTTTTTGGTAACGGGATCGATGAGTATCGTGATCTCTACCGAATCATTTAATTTGATAGAACTACCGCCTGCAATGGGTTCTTCACCCATGGTTTGATTCACCAGTTCTGTTACATTTTTACGAATGGCTTCTGTTGCATTAGCCGGGATGATGATACCCATTAAGAATTTACCTTCCGCCACGGCCTTTTGCGCGGATTCACGGGTGGCTGGTTTGCCATCGATGTTCACGGACAGGCTGCAGAGTTCATTTTGCTCCAGGCCCTGTTGTATGAGTATGCCCAGCGAATCCTTGTCGTTGTTCACCAATACCAGGGGAATGCCTTTTTCATTCATGGTAGAAAAAGCGGCATCCTGTATCAGCGTCATCACCAGGATGAGCAGCATCGGCATGATGAAGAGTATCGACAGGCCGATCTTGTCCCTTACCAACAGCAGGAACTCTTTTTTTACGGATGCCGATAGTTTACTGAACATCAATCTCTGAGTTTTCTTTTCGTTAAATGCAGGAACACGTCTTCCAGGTCACTGCTGCCGGGGTGCGCGTTGATGAGTTCCTGCGGCGTACCCTGTGTTAATATGGTGCCATGGTCGATGATGGAAACGCGGTGGCAAAAATCCTGCGCTTCATCTAAATGGTGCGATGTATAGATGATCGTGGTGCCCGACTTGTTCACTTCCTTCAAATGGTCGATGATCACGTTGCGGCTGTGCACATCCACGCCCACAGTGGGCTCATCCAAAAACAAAATCTTGGGTTTGTGCAACAGCCCGGCGATGAGGTTCACCCTTCTTTTCATACCGCCTGAATAGGTTCCTACCGGGCGGTTGGCAGCGTCGGAAAGTCCAAGCTGTTCGAGCCAGTATTCTATTTCGTCTTTCAACTGTTTTCCTTTCAGGCCGTACATGTGGCCGTAAAAGTCGAGGTTCTCGCGAGCGGTCAGGGTGCTGTACAAGGCAATGTCCTGCGGCACCACGCCCAAAATGGGTTTGATGTGGGGCAGTTCATGATCGAGGTCTTTGCCGTCGATCAACACCTGGCCGCTGGTGGGCGGGAACAGGCCGCAAAGAATGGAGATCGTCGTCGTTTTACCGGCACCGTTAGGTCCCAGCAATCCAAAAATTTCGTTGCGCCGGATGGAAAAGGAAATGCCTTTCACGGCGGGTTCGGTAGCATCCCGGAATACTTTGGTAAGATTGTCTATCGTTATGATCTCGGTACTGTCCATTATCGCCTGCCCGGCTGTGTATTTTGTTGAATTGGTCGCTATGAGGGGCATAGCTTTTTCAGGCTGCAAATTTAACCCAAATTAGCCGCCCTGCTTAATAAATTTGTTTGATCAATCCCGTAGTGATCCTTGCAGAAAGTAAACACAAAGGAATGCTCGGCCCGGGATGAACGCTTCCCCCGCAGAAATATAAATTTTTGATTTCTTTGGAAAAATTGGAATGCCTTAAAAAAGCGGCGAATTTATTGTTGGAACTGTTGCCATAAATGGCGCCAAAGGCACTGGAGGTGCGACTTTCAATCACCCGCGGGTCGAAAACCATTTCTGCTTCTATCATCGGCCGGATGTCTGTTTTCAACATGCGGTTTACTTTTTTGATGATGTTTTCCCTTGCTTCGGCTACCAGTTGATCCCAATCCTGTCCCGTATTGTTAGGTACGTTAATAAAAGAGAACCAGTTTTCGCAACCCGGCGGGGCATCTTCCGGCGTATGCTTGCTGGTTATGTTCAGGTAAACCGTGGGATCGTGGTAAATGGTTTTTTTGGAGAAGATGGTATCGAATTCTTCCTCATAATTTTCGCTGAAGAGGATATTGTGCAGTCCTAATTGGTTGAACTCGTTCTTAATGCCCCAGTAAAATATGATGCCCGAACTCGATTTGGGTTGATCCAGTGTCTTCGCCGGTTTTTTGGCGTGGGGCAATAATTTTTGATAACTGTTGTAGATATCCATGTTGCTGATCACCACGTCGAAATCGAGGTTGCCTTTGTCGGTACGGATACCTTTTATCTTTTTATTTTGGGTAAGGATCTCCCGAACAGGTGTTGAAAAATTAAATTCAACGCCGATGTCCTGCGCCAGCTTCACCAATGCTTTCGTAATACTGTACATGCCGCCGGTGGGGTAGTAGGCACCTTCCCCGATCTCCACGTGTGCGATCACGTTGAGCGTGGCGGGCGACAAAAAAGGACTCGACCCGTTGTAAGTAGCATAGCGGTTGAACAACTGTACCAGCCGCGGGTCTTTGAACGCTTTTTTATTGGCCTCGTTCATAGTATCAAAAGCGCCGATCTTGCCGAAATTTAAAATACCCCTCAGTACCGGCCAGGTTAAAAAATTCTTCAGCTTGTGCAAGGAATTTTTTAAAAAAACTTCTTCGGTGAGTTTGTAAACGGTGGCCGTTTTGTCGAGGTATTGGATGATGTCCGCTTTGCTATCGGTGGTTTTCTCCGCCATCATCTTGGCGAATTGTTCCTTGCCATGATGCGCGATGAGCTCGGTACCGTCGGCGAAAAAATATTTATAAACGGGGTTGAGGGGAATGTAGTTAAAATGATCGCGCGGGTTTTTGCCGGAGAGGATAAACAATTCATCTACATATTCCGGCATGGTAAAAACGGACGGGCCCATGTCGAACCGGTAACCTTTGTTGCTTTCGGAAGATAATTTTCCACCGGGAAATGCATTGGCTTCAAATACGGAAACTTTATACCCCTTGTTGCGCATGCGGATGGCCGCTCCCAGCCCTGCAACACCCGCCCCGATGATGGCGCAGCTTTTATTATTTTCTTTGATCATTTGTAGTGCGATGAAAAGCGGTGTTTTGCCCGCTGGTATTGATTTACAAGGCTGCAAATGTAAGAAAAAATTGGGGTTAATTTGAGTGAGTTACTCCCGGAGAGCGGCTCACTCAGATAGTGCTAACCCGCCGCCGCTTCATCCAAAAACCAATAAGTTGTTTTGATTGCCTGCACCCGCGCGGCCGGTAGTTTTTTTCCTTTGGCTGATTTGAGGGTTTTGAGGATGGCAGATTTACCTGCGCCGCTTACCAAAAACGCAATGTTTTTTGCCTGGTTGATGAAGGACAGGGTAAAGCTGATGCGCTGCATTTGTTTTTCTTCTACCCAAATGCTGCGCACCTTTTTTTTATCTTCCAACAACGGGCTACTGGGAAAAATGGAAGCCGTATGTCCCTCTTCGCCGATGCCCAACAGCACCAGGTCGAACGGGTGTTTTTTTGTAATGAACGCCGACAAATCCTTTTCATATTGCTTCGCCGATTGCTCCGGTTTTAATTTTACCGTTTCAACAGCGAAGATGTTTTTCCTCGGTATGGTCACGAGGCTCAGCATGCTGTCCATCGCCATTTTATAATTGCTGTCGTCGCTGGTGGGAGACACAAAACGTTCATCGCCGAAGGCAAAGTATATTTTTTTCCAGGGGATGTTGTTTTTATATGGCGGCTGTGCGAGCAGGCTGAACAACAGTTTGGGCGTGCTGCCGCCGGACAAAGCTATACTGCAATAACCTTTTTGCTGTACGGCTTTATTGCTGATGTCCACGATCAGGTGCGCCGCTGCATGTGCAAGTGTGAGTGCGTCGGGCCAAACGGTGGTGATGATAGTTGCTGTTCTCATTTTACGGCTTTGTGTTCGGGTAATAAGATCCATTCTTTGGCAAAAGGTTTCAGCAGTTCGGTTGCGGCTGTTGGCCCCCAGGTGCCGGCCTTGTAACCATGTATCTTTTTCTGTTTGCCTTTTGTCCACGCGTTGATGATGGGCGTCACGGCTTTCCAGGCGGCTTCCACCTGGTCGCTGCGCATGAAGAGGGTAGGGTCGCCTTCCATCACGTCGAGCAGTAAAGTTTCATACGCTTCGGGTGATGCTTCGAGGTGTGAATCCTTGTAGGTGAAATCCATTTCCACGGCTTTCAGTTTCATTTGTACGCCGGGTACTTTGCTTTCAAACAACAAACTTATTTCCTGTTCGGGTTGAATGCTGATGATGAGCCGGTTGGGTACGGCTTCGTCTTTGAAGATGCGGTTTGGCGATTCCTTGAATTGGATCACGATCACAGAAGACTGGCGGGGCAACGCTTTGCCGGTTCTTAAAAAGAAAGGGACGCCTTTCCACCGTTCGTTGTCGATGAACAATTTGGCGGCGATAAAGGTTTCTGTATGGGATCGGTCGGGTACGGCTTCTTCCTGTAGATAGCCGACTTGTTTTTTGCCGTCGATGCTGCCTTCGCGGTATTGCCCGCGCACAATGTTTTCTTCTACTTCCGCTTTTTTATAGATGCGTATCTGCTCGATCACTTTTACCTTGGCATCGCGGATGGTTTCGGCTTCGTACTTGCCCGGGCAATCCATGGCCGTTACGCACAGCAACTGCAGGAGGTGATTCTGTATCATGTCCTTTAACGCGCCGCTTTTATCGTAATAGCCGCCGCGCTTGCCCACGCTTACTTTTTCCGCTACGCTGATCTGTATATGGTCAACATATTTCCTGTTCCACAAGGGTTCGAATATAAAGTTGGCAAAACGGAAAGCCATCAGGTTCTGCACGGTTTCTTTACCGAGGTAATGATCGATGCGGAATATCTGTTGCTCTTTAAACCGTTGCTGTAAAAACTGGTTGAGTTCCTTGGCGGTTTTAAGATCGGTGCCGAAAGGTTTTTCAATCACGATGCGGTCGTGTTTCGCCTGCGGGCACAATTTATATTTATGCAAATGTTCGGTTACCGGTTCAATGAACTGCGGTGCAATGGCCATGTAAAACATGCGGGAGGCGCGTTGCTTGTACTTTTTATCCAACGCCTCCAGCGTGGTACGGATCGTTGTGTAAGTAGCTTCGGCAAAAAAGTCACCCTGCTGGTAGCTTATGTTTTTACAGAAAGCATCCCATGTTTTTTTCTTCGCCTTGCCGGTCCTTGAAAATTCATTCACGCCTTCGAGCAGGTCGTTTTTAAAAGCCCCTTCATCGTCGGCGCTGCGCCCGATCAGCACGATGTGAAAATGTGCCGGCATGTCTTTGCTCAGGTAAAGATTGTAAAAAGCCGGGATCAGTTTGCGCCGGGTCAAATCGCCCGTTCCCCCGAAAACCACGATGGATGCGGGTTGTAAAATAGATGTGGTCATGTTGCCGAATTGATTTTATGGTTGTGAAGGGAGCACCCAGGTGGTATGAAAATTTCCTTCTTCGTCGGTTCTTTCATAGGTATGTGCGCCAAAATAATCGCGTTGCGCCTGGATGAGGTTGGAGCCCGACCTGCCGGTGCCAAACATATCCACGTAAAAAAGACTGCTGCCCAATGCGGGCATACCGATGCGGTGGTCCATGGCTATCTTTATTATACCGGTTACGGCTGTACGCTTTTCCTGTAATTTTTTATAAAAGCTTTCGTTGAGTAAAAGGTTTAAAAGATCCGGCGTTTCCGTGTAAGGTTGTCCAATATCGTTGAGCATGGCAGAGCGGATGATGCAACCGCCTTTCCAGATGCGTACCACTTCGGCAATGTTGATCCCGTATTTATAGGCAAGGGAAGCGGTTTGCAAAAGATGCAATCCCTGTACATAACTAACGGCGATGCCGAAGTAAACAGCGTCCTCCAGGTCTTTCAAGAGCGTTGCTTTTGAAGCCGCATCACCTATATTCACCGGTTCTGCGCTTGTAAAGGCATCGATGAGGATCCTTTCTTTTTTATAAGACGACAAATCCCTTGCGGCTACGGCTTCGTCGATGGTGGGCGTAGGCACGTGCAGTTCCAGCGCGCTGTTGCTCGTCCACATACCGGTACCTTTTTGCGCGGCGCGGTCGAGGATCGCATCCAGCAACTGGTTGGCCGGCAGCTTATCATCGGGCTGTAAAAATATCTTCGCCGTGATCTCTACCAAAAAAGATTGTAAGGCGCCTTCGTTCCAGCGGGTAAATATTTCATGTAATTCCTGGTTGCTGCAGCCGCCTACGTTTTTCAAAACAGCATAGGCTTCACTCAGTAACTGCATGATCGCATACTCGATACCGTTATGCACCATCTTGGTATAGTGACCGGCGGAACCGTTGCCTACAAAAGTTACGCAGGCGCCTTCGGATGTTTGCGCCGCTATTTTTTCAAGTATGTTTTTAAGTTCGTGGTAACCGCTTTCCTGTCCGCCGGGCATGAGGCTGGGTCCCAGCCGGGCACCATCTTCACCACCGCTAACGCCCATGCCGGTGTAATGAATACCGGTGGCCGCGAGGCGTGCGATCCTGGCATCCGTATCCCTGAAATGCGAGTTGCCACCGTCGATCAAAATGTCGCCGGGTTGTAGTAAAGCGCTGGCTTCATCGATCACGGCATCGGTGATCTTGCCGGCCGGCACGAGCATCATGATGCGGCGCGGATGTTCGAGGCTGTCTATCAATTCCTGCATGGAAGCGGCGGCCTGCACCGGTTTGTCTTTTCCCTCTTCCAGTAGTCTTTTTTGCTGGTCCACGTTCCTGTCGTACCCGCAAACCCGGAAGCCATGGTCGGCCATATTCAATACGAGGTTGCGGCCCATCGTTCCGAGGCCGATCATTCCAAATTGCGCTTTTTCCATCCTGTTTATTTATATAATTGAAAGATTAAAATTAACACATTAATTGTCATTTAATATTAACCAGCGGTTAAGGATGGAGTGGACAAATCACTAGCTTTATAAAAAATTGAAATATGGAATTCGGACGTGTAACAGAAGCGGAACTGGACTCGGTGGATTTTAGCCTGCCCAAAGAACCGGCTTATAATAAGAAAGTATTGCCTGGCAAGGCTTTGAAGTATCCGAAAGTATACATCGGCTGCGCCAAATGGGGGCGGACGGAATGGGTAGGTAAAATATATCCGCCCAAGACAAAAGAAAAAGATTTTTTGCAGCATTATGTTCAGCATTACAACAGCATTGAACTGAACGCCACACATTATAAAATATACGGCGCCGAAGGCATTAAAAAATGGGTGGCCAATGCAAAGGGGAAGAATTTTAAGTTCTGTCCCAAGATGTACCAGGGCGTTACGCACCGCGGCAGTTTGAAAGGAAAGGATTTTTTGCTGAACGAATTTTTCCGCGGCATCGTTGCCTTTGAAGAACACCTGGGGCCGACCTTTATACAGGTAAGCGAAAGTTTTTCGCCCAAACGAAAGGAGGAATTGTTTGCCTTTTTAAAAACACTGCCGACCGACCTGCAGTTTTTCGTGGAAGTGCGGCACCCGGATTGGTTTGCAAAGCCCGACACCAGTAAGGAACTATACGATACGCTGAATGAACTGAAGATGGGCATCGTGATAACGGATGCGAGTGGACGCAGGGAATGCGCACACATGCATTTAACGGTACCCAAAGCATTCATCCGTTACGTAGGCAACAGCCTGCACCCAACGGATTATACCCGGATCGACGCGTGGATCAAACGGATAAAATACTGGCTGGATCATGGTTTGAAGGAACTGTATTTTTTTATGCACATGCACGAGGAAGCTACCTCGCCCGAACTAACGGTTTATTTGGTAGATCAATTTAATAAGGCAACGGGGATGAAGTTGGAGAAGCCGGTTTTTATTGAGGAGCCGCCGACATTGTTTTAGTTTTATTACACGAATTTTAAGGCACGAATTACACGAATTTGATTGCACGGATTAGGCGGATTACACGGATGTTGGAACGCTCTGCCGCCGTCTGGTCTTTGACCAACAGCTATTCTTCAACACGAATTTTTAAGGACGAATTACAAGAATGATCTTATAATCATAGTCCATCCTCCAATCATTCGAAATCACAGTTCAGGCAAAGAAACGAAATGCTGCTAGCTCCTCCTCTCTGGAGAGGGGGTTGGGGGTGAATTCATAATTATTCTATCGTATTTCAAACAACTCCTCCCACCTCGTCGTGTGCCGGGGGCTGCGCATTTCCATCCGCATTTTCCAGTCGCGGGTAGTGCCGGAGGCGGCGAATTTTACCAGGTCGTCGCGCATGGCGAAGTTCACGTTGTCGATCATCGACATCAGCATGCGGCTGTCTTTTTTACCGCTTCCGGCAAAGAGGCTGCCCTGTATGGTTTCGTCGGGCACCAACCCGCTGAGCAGTACACCTGCTTTTTTATACCAGGTGCCTTTTACAAATAATTTGTCTACCATTTGTACCGCGGGTTTTATCAGTTCCTGTGTTGCAGATGTAGCCAAAGGGAGGGTAACGCTGGCAGAAAGGCTGGGACCGCGGGTGAAATCGATGTTGTGATCCTGCCCGCGCGCTACCAGGAATATGCTGATGGTGTTGGCGGCACTGTATTGCCGGCGTAATTTTTCAGCGGCTTTGGAAGTGTAGGTAGCAACGGCTTCTTTGATATCGCCGATGTCTTTTACCGCGCTGCCAAACATGCGCGTGGTCGCGATCATTTTTTTTACCGTGAGTTCCTTTTCCATTGTATGCACGGCTTCGCCCTTCAGTTCCTTTACGAGCCGTACGCCCACCACGCCACCCAGGTAGGTATGCGCCCAGGCTTCGGTTTTCCGGCTGAGGTCGAAGGCCGTGTACACTGCGTTCATATCCTGCAATTTTTTTGCGTATTGCCGGCCTACGCCCCACACTTCTTTCACCGGCGTGTGCTGCAGCGCTTCGTCGATTTTTTCTTTCGTATCCAGCACCACCACGCATTGAGTGGCGATCTTATTCTTTTTGGCAAGATGGTTGGCTACTTTCGCCAGTACTTTGCTGGGCGCTATGCCAATGGATACCTTGATGCCGGTCCATTGCTCCACCGTTTCGCGGATGCGCAGGCCCAGTTCCGTGTAATCCGAACCATTCAAATGATCGAGGCTGAGAAAGGCTTCATCTACCGAATACACTTCTACATTATCTGGTCCCAGTATCATGCGGAGGGTTTCCATTACGCGCCAGCTCATGTCGCCATATAAATTGTAATTGGAAGAAAAGCAGGCCACATCGTTGGCTTCGATCATCGGCTTCGCCAAAAAATAAGGCCCGGCCATACCGATGCCCAACGCCCTGGCCTCATCGCTTCGTGAAACAATACAGCCATCGTTATTGCTCAGTACCACTACGGGCTTTTGATCGAGCCGGGGCTGGAACAAACGCTCGCAGGAGCAGTAGAAGCTGTTACAATCAATGATGGCCTGCATAATGAAAAAACCTGGTTTGCTAACAAATTTAGCTAAATTTTCCCAATGGTACAAAGTTTTGCACAAAGTTGAAAACACAAAGATTACCGGCTTTGCCCTGGCTGCGTGTTGTATATATTTTCCGTTCTTCGACAATTAAGGAAGAACTAATTCCTGAAACTGGATTTATCTTTGCCGGCGTTTAACGTACCGCAATGTATTATATATTGTATCCCCTCCTGTACGGTCTTTCGTTGTTCCCGTTCTTTGTATTGTACGGGCTGAGTGATCTTGTCGCTTTTTTCCTTTACCGCGTATTCGGTTACCGGCGGAAGGTAGTGTTGACCAACCTCGCCATCGCCTTCCCCGAGAAAACCGAAACCGAACGAAAAAGAATCGCCCATAAATCTTACCAGTATTTTACAGACACATTCGTGGAAATGCTGAAGATGTTTTCCATCTCCAGGAAAGAATTGCTGAAACGAAATCAAAGCAGTTTTGAACTGATCAACAGGTTGGTGGCAGAAGGAAAAAATTTAAACCTGCTGTGCGGGCATCAATACAACTGGGAATATGCCAACCTGTTGTATTCTGCCGTATTGAAAATTCCTTTTGTAACTGTTTACCACCCGCTGGAGAATAAAACATTCGACCGGATCATGCTGAAAATGCGCAGCCGGTTTGGCGCCGTGATGGTAAGTACCGATGCGTTCGGCACCAAAATGCACAACGTTTTTAAATCACAGTACGCATTGGTATTGGCCGCCGATCAATCGCCCTCCAATCCAAAGAAAGGTTACTGGCTCAACTTCTTCGGCCGGCCAACGCCTTTTTTGGTAGGTCCTGAAAGAACGGCCATGCGCAACAAAGTGCCCGTGGTGTTCTTTGCTTTTAAAAGAGTGAAAAGAGGACATTACCGCTACGACCCGGTACTCATCACGGATAACGGGGCCCTTACAGAAAAAGGTGAGATCACCCGCAAATACCGCGATGAGCTGGAGAAAGCGATCATGGCAAACGAGCCGAATTATTTGTGGACGCACCGGCGCTATAAGTTTGAATGGAATCCGGAGTACGGGGCGCTTATCGGTTAGCTGCCCAATTCTTATGCTTTAAACAATTATCTTTAAAGCATGTACTACCTCGTTTATGGGCTCTTATATTTAGTTTCTTTACTCCCTGGTTTTTTGCTGTACCGCATCGCCGACTTTGGCTATTTCATCATTTATTATGTAATTGGTTACCGGAAGGAAGTAGTTGCCGCCAACCTGGCCATCGCCTTCCCGGAGAAGATGGAAGCCGAGAGAAAACGCATTGCCAAACAGTTCTATAAAAACTTCATCGATACTTTTGTTGAAACCATTGAAATGCTCAGCATGACGGAAAAGCGTTTCCGCAAGAAATGCACATTCGATTTTTCCGCTTCCAATGCCATCGCGGCAAAAGGGCTGAACATACATTTTGTAGGCGGTCACCAGATGAACTGGGAATATGCTACCTGGGGTGCGGTGATGGGTTTTCATTATCCTTTGATGGCCGTGTATTCGCCGATCGGGAATAGGCTGGTCAACAGGATATTTTTGAAGCTCCGCAGCAAATACCACCTCATCCTCGTTGCAGGCACGGACTTTAAAAACCAGACCAGCGCTGCCTTTCAGCAGCAATACGCTATCGGCATGATCGGCGATCAAACACCTTCCAACCCTGCCGTGGCTTACTGGCTAAACTTTTTTGGCCGCCCTTCCGCCTTTTTAACCGGCCCGGATAAGGGCATGATCACCCGCAACCCGGCAGTTATTTTTGTAACGGTAGAAAAAAAGAAACGGGGACATTATCACCTGGCCGACCAGGTGATAACCGAACAGGGCGCTTCACTACAGCCCGGTGAATTCACCAATATTTACCGCGACATGCTGGAAGACGTGTTGAAAAAAGACCCGGCCTGTTACCTGTGGAGTCACCGGAGGTGGAAGTATGAATACAAAGCTGCGTATGAAAGTTTGTGGATCGACCGGGAAAACCCACCACCCCAAGCGGAAATTACCAATGACTAATTACCAATGATTTTATCGAGAGGTTGCTTGGAAATTTATAAAGGGTAAGCAGAAATATAATCTATACTTCCACTTACCCCAAAGTAATTAGTCATTCGTCATTAATTTAAGACGCTGGCATCTTTCTCCACCTTTATCTCTTTAATCTCCTTGATTTTGCCCCAGCCGCCCAACACATTCCGTAGGTTGTGAATGCCTTCGCGCTTGAGCAGGGAAGCGGCGATCACGCTACGGTAGCCGCCGGCGCAATGCACGTATAAATTCTGGTTGTCTTCAAATTGCGACAACCTCAAAATGTCCGTCATATCGATCAGCGGAAAGTTCTCCGCACCTTTCACATGCCCGTCTGCATATTCCGTTTCTTTCCTTACATCCAGCACCAGCATATTGGGATCGTGCGGCAGGTCCATCGCCAGTTCATCCGCTTCAATGTCGATGATCATGTCTACCCTTTCACCGGCCTGCTGCCAGGCTTCGAAGCCACCTTTTAAATAACCTTTCATATTGGCGAATCCTACCCTCGACAAACGCACCACGGTCTCTTCCTCTTTGCCGGCAGGTGTAACGAGGATCATGGGTTTGTCGAAAGACAAGAGGCTGCCGGCCCATTCTGCAAACCTGCCTTCGAGGCCGATGAAGATGCTGCCGGGTACAAAGCCTTGTGTAAATACGGATGCGTGCCGGGTATCGAGTATCACCGCTTCTTCACTTAATTTTTTAAACGCTTCCACGCTTAAAGGCGTTAGCCCTGCTTCTTTCACTTCGTCCAGGCTGTCGTAACCTTTTTGATTGATGGCTGCGTTGATGGCGAAATATTTTGGCGCCTCTGTCAGTCCATCCGTTACCGCTTTCACAAAAGCTTCTTTCGTTTGTGGCTGCAGCGCGTAGTTGTTTTGTTTTTGTTCGCCGATGGTGCTGAAAGTTTCCGGTCCCATGTTCTTACCGCAACTGCTGCCCGCACCGTGTGCAGGATATACGATCACGTCATCTGCCAGGGGTAATATTTTATTTTGAATGGTGTCGTACATAATGGAAGCCAGTTCTTCGCGCGTCATGTTGCCGCTGCTCAGGTCGGGGCGGCCTACATCGCCTACAAAAAGCGTGTCGCCGGTAAAGAGTGCGTGCGGCTTGTCGTTTTCATCCCTTAATAAATAGCAGGTGCTTTCCAGCGTGTGGCCGGGTGTATGCAATACTTCAAAACTGATCTTACCCAATTTGAATATTTCGCCGTCTTTGCTGTTGTGTACTTTAAAATTCGTTTCTGCACCCGGACCGTAAATGATGGGCGCACCGGTTTTCTTTGCCAGGTCGAGGTGGCCGCTTACAAAATCGGCGTGGAAATGCGTTTCAAAAATATATTTGATAGAAGCCTTGTTCTCTTTGGCCATGCGCAGGTATTCGTCCGTATCCCTTAATGGGTCGATGATGGCCACTTCCCCTTCACTTTCTATGTAATACGCGGCTTCACTGAGGCAGCCGGTGTATAATTGTTTGATGTACATACGCCTTGTTTTAAAAGATCAATCAGGCACAAATTTAAAAATAAAAAAGCGGATGCATTACACATCCGCATAGGAATTATATCATTTCTAACAATCTTAACCAACCAGGTCTTTCACGAATTGGCTGATCTCGTCGATGCGTTTGTAGTTAACCGTGTAGTAAATGAACTTACCATCGCGCTCCGTGTTTACGATGCCCGCTTTGCGCAGGATCGCAAGGTGTTGTGAAGCGACAGATTGCTCCAGGCGCAGGCGCACATAGATCTCTGTAACGGTTATCTTTTTTTCTTCTTCGATCAGCTTCAACAATTGTTGACGCAGCTTGTGGTTAAGTGCCCTTAGCACCAATGCCGCTTTCTTTAAAGCGTGGTAATCTACATTGACGGTAGGGTTTTCGGAAAATTTTGCAGCAACGGGAGCCTGCTCACGTGATTGAGTCGCAACCATCATAGATTAGAGGTTTAATATGCTTGAACAATGTTTGAACACGCAAATATACCGATAATTGTTTATGCAACCTTTAAATGTATGTTAATGCATGTAAATTATGACCAGCGGTAAGAATAGGGCGACCGGTTTTATTTGGAAACGAATGCCTGGAATTCCTTGATGTAGAAGGGTTCGCTGTAAGAAAGATCGGCAAACTGGTTTTTCTCAAAACGATCAGCCGCCATGGCACCCATGGCCGCAGGCAGGATCTCTATATCTTCGAAGCAGGCATTGGGGTGCGAAATAATATTTTTGAATTTCCCGGAACCGTTCCCGAAGAAGAACGTACGCTGGTTTTCACAGTGTTCCTTAAAACTATTTTCATCCAGCACCAGCGCGCAGGGCTCAAGTATCGTTTTCATTTCGGCATCGTACACAGCGGTAAAAACTTCCATCCGCCGCGCGTCGATCATGGGGCAAAACAAATCGGTTGCCCGAATGTCTGTAAGTTGGGTTTTTAAAGAAGCCGTCAACAGTTCAAGCCCGTTTAATGTGATGAGCGGAATCCGGAGGGCATAACACAATCCTTTCGCGCTGGCCATCCCTACCCGTAAACCGGTATAAGATCCGGGCCCTGCATTCACGGCAACGGCGTCGATATCTTTCATACCCATGCCTGCTTCTTTTGCAAGTTGTTGCAGGGCCGGTTGTAAAAAAGCCGCATGGTCTTTCTGCGCATCATTGTACAGCGCCTGCAATACCGATCCATCGCGCCAGGCAGATACCTGTGCTTTGCCCGTGGCCGTATCGATACAGAGTAGGGTTGCCATTATTTATTTTTTGTTGCTTCGCTGATCAATAAAAGAGCCGGCGTGTAGCGTTTATCCGTGACCGTTAATGTATCCAGCAGGGAATAAATATGTTCAATGCCAATGATGGACGCCCATTCGAAAGGACCGTAAGGATAATTGGTGCCCAGCTTCATAGCGGTATCCGTTTCGGCTTTGCCGCTGATGCCGTCGCCCACCGTAAAATAAGCTTCGTTGATGATCATGGCTACGATGCGGCCCGCTACCAGCCCGGGTTCATCAGCAACGGGTAGTAATTTTTTATTGAGTGCTCCGGCAATAAGTTGCAGGTCAGCCGATGCGTCACCGGCTATTTCCCAGGCGGTTCTTTTTAAAAAACCATTCCACCCGTTTACCCTGAATACATTTTTACCCGCGTTCATTTTTGCAAGCGTGGTATCAACATTGTTGATGAAAACGGGTTGTGTTATTGCAGTATTGTTAAAAGTTGCATTGTCCGTTAAAATAAAAAACGCCGTTGCCGAAACATGATTTTCCAGGTTGTCTTTTTCTTTGGCTCGCGTCCATGTAACGCCAGGCGCCTCCGCCGTCAACGCTTCCCATTGTGCATCCGAACCTATGACTACAAACTCCATCGCTTTTTTAGCAAAAATACGTGGTTGAGAAAAGATATATTTGCAATTCGATAAATAAAGATAAAAATGAGTAAGAACATCATCTTCACGCCCAATGCCCCGGAGCCGATCGGTCCGTATAGCCAGGCCGTGCTGACCGGCGACCTGCTTTTTATTTCAGGACAAATACCACTGGTTCCCGGTAGCGGCGAACTTGCAAGCGGCGGCATCGCCAGGGAAACAGCGCAGGTGATGAAGAACCTGGAAGCCATCTTAACAGAGGCGGGCATGCAGTTCTCCAACGTGGTGAAAACGACAATCTTTTTGAGCGACATGAGCCTGTTCGGCGAAGTGAACAACGTGTATGAAAAATTTTTCACTGCCGATTATCCTGCAAGAGAAACCGTAGCGGTTAAAGGGTTACCTAAAAATGTGAACGTGGAGATCAGTATGATCGCTTCAAAATAAAAATCCATAATGCCCGGTCAACAAAAGCTCATCATCATTACCGCCAAAACGCATGACTACCTGCTGGACAGGTTGAAGCAGCAGGGCTATGCAATTTTGTACGAGCCGGAGATCAGTTATGAAGCTTTGTCGGCACTGGTAGGCAACGCGCATGGACTGGTGATCACGACAAGGATAAAGATCGACAAGCCGCTCATCGACAAAGCCACCAACCTGCAATGGATCGGTCGCCTCGGCAGCGGCATGGAACTGGTGGACGTTGCCTACGCTGCTTCCAAAGGCATTCAATGTATCAGCAGTCCTGAAGGCAACCGCAATGCCGTGGCAGAACACGCGCTGGGCCTGTTGCTTGGCCTGATGAATAAAATTCCATCGAGTTTTGAAGAGATAAAGAAAGGCCAGTGGATCAGGGAAGCCAACCGGGGAACCGAACTCAGCGGTAAAACGGTAGGGGTGATCGGCTATGGCAATACGGGGATGGCATTCACAAAACTGTTGTCGGCCTTCGACGTAACCGTACTGGCTTACGATAAATATAAATTTGATTTTGGCGGCGGTTACATCAAGGAAGCCAACCTGGACCAGCTTTGCCGCTATGCAGATGTGATCAGCTGGCACCTGCCGCTGACGGAAGAAACGCGCTACATGGCCGATGAAAATTTTTTCGCCGCCCTGCAACGCCGCCCTTATATATTAAATACCTGCCGGGGACCGGTGGTAAAAACATCTGCCCTGGTGTCGGCGCTGCAACAAAACTTAATAGCGGGCGCTGCGCTCGACGTACTGGAAAATGAAAAGCTGGAAACCTTGACCACAGCGCAACAGGCCGATCTTGATTTCCTGTCGGTACAGCCAAATGTGATCCTTACGCCGCACATTGCCGGCTATTCCACCGAGGCTTTTTATAAAATGAGCCGGGTTTTACTGGAAAAGACAGGGATTTAAAATTTTTGTATATTTGTACTACATGCAACGCCTTGGGCAAACCCGGGGCGTTGTATTTTTTTCTATACGCTAAAAAGAATGTCATGAGCGAAACAAATTACGTAACACAGGATACTTTTGAAAAAATGAAAGAGGAGCTCCACCAGATGAAGAGCGTGGACAGACCCGCAGCCAGCAAGGCCATCGGCGAAGCGAGGGAAAAAGGAGATTTGAAGGAAAATGCCGAATACGATGCTGCCAAAGAAGCGCAGGGCATGCTGGAAGCAAAGATCAAATACCTCGAAGGGGTGATCGCCACCGCGCGCATACTCGACGAAACCAACATCGACACGAGCAAAGTAAGCATCCTCACCAAAGTATCACTCACCAACCTGGGCACCAAAAAACAGGTGACCTACCAGATCGTTTCTGAAAAAGAAGCCGATCTTAAACTGGGCAAAATATCCGTAACCTCGCCTATTGGCAAGGGCTTGTTGGGAAAAGCCGTAGGAGAAGAAGTAGAAGTACAGGTACCTGCCGGTGTGCTGAAGTTCAGGATTGAAAACATAACGACCTGATGGCATAAAAATATTTACGAAACAGCCCATTCCTTCGAGTGGGTTTTTTTGTACCTTTTCTGTTATTAAAAAACGACCATGACCATCTTTTCAAAAATAATCGCCGGCGACATTCCTTCTTTTAAGATCGCTGAAAACGAACGCTTTTTTGCCTTCCTTGATATTGAACCGCAGGTGCCCGGGCATGTGCTGGTGGTACCCAAACTGGAAACGGACAAGCTATTCGACCTGCCCGATGATTACCTGGCTGAAATACTGGTTTTCGCAAAACCGATCGCTGTGGCCCTGGAAAAAACCTTCGACTGCAATCGCTGTGGCCTCAGCGTGGTTGGCTTGGAAGTACCGCACGCGCATGTACATTTGATGCCCATCAATTCCGCCGGTGATCTGAATTTTACAAGAGGAAAGAAAAGGGCTACGAATGAAGAGTTGAAAGAAGTGCAGGAAAAAATTCTTTCCAATTTGAAAGTGTGAAGATGAATAAATGTGAAGATGTGAAAATTTGAAAATGGCTCAATGAAATGCAAGCCTTGGTTCGATGCCTTGGTTCGTGTCCTCACGAACCAAAATGAAATGCAATTCCGGTTCGTGAGGGCACGAACGGGGGCGTACGAAATGCAGCACTTTCCTGCACTATGAAGTCTGCTATCAAGTATCAAGTATCAAGTATCAAGTATCAAGTATCAAGTATCAAGTATCAAGTATCAAGTATCAAGTATCATAGCCCATCATTCCGCGGCGGACAAAAAAAGCCGTTGGTCGGGAAATCAAACGGCGGAGCGTTAACAACTTTCAACCTTTAATTAATATACAACCTGAACCCCACCCCATGTATTGTTTCCAATACAATCGAAGGATCGGCTTTGAAATGTTTGCGCAGCTTGGTGATGAACACGTCCATACTGCGGCCTAAAAAATAATCGTCCTTGCCCCAAACGTTCAGCAACACTTCTTCGCGCTTTAATACCTTGTTCGTATGCTGGGCCAGGAAGCGGAGCAGGTCCGACTCGCGCTGCGTAAGCGGGATGACTTCCGTGCCGTTGTAAATTTTCAGTTCGTTGAATACGAAGCGCAGTTTGCCCACCTGGTATTCTTCCACGGCATCGGCCTGCAGTTTTTTGGTGCGCCGCAGGAATACTTCCATGCGCATCAGCAATTCCTGGATGCTGAAGGGTTTAGTAATGTAATCGTCGGCACCGGTTTCAAAACCTTTGATCTTGTCTTCCTGCAAACTTTTAGCCGTTAAGAAAATAATGGGGACTACATCGCTTAACTGCCTGATCTTTTTAGCCAGTGAAAAGCCGTCGCGTACCGGCATGTTCACGTCCAGCAAACAAATGTCGAATTCCTTTTTTTGAAATTGTTGCCAGGCCACTTCTCCATCCGGGCAATGTGTTACTTCGTACCCCTCGTCCTGCAGGTTGTCCTTGATCACAAACCCCAGTGAGAGATCATCCTCTGCCAATAGAACTTTTGCTTTACTCATGCTGCCAGTTTTTTACCTGCGTGGTATTTTAATGATAAATGTGCTGCCCGATCCTGGTTTGCTGACCACTTCGATCCTGCCATTGTGGGCGTCAAGCACCTTCTTTACAAAATTCAGTCCAAGTCCGAATCCCTTGGCCGTATGCAGTTCTCCCGAGGGTACGCGGTAAAAACGGTCGAATATCTTTTTATGCTGTGAGGGTTCTATGCCGATGCCGTTGTCGGTGAAGGAAATGCTGTAATCGTTTTCCTCCGCCTTCAGGCTGATGTTGATCTCCGGCTGCTGCTGTACGTACTTGATCGCGTTCTCGATCAGGTTCACAAAGGCCAGCGACAGGTACGCTTTATCGGCCTTTACCACAAAGGGGTGCGGGGCCGGTTCAATGTTCAGCAACACGTTCTTTTGTTCGATCAACGGTTGCAGGTTATTGATTGCTTCTTTTACGAGTTGGTTCAGATCGGCATTCTCTTTTTTCAACGGGAGGGAAGTCCGGTCCGTGTAAGCAATTTCCAGCAGGCGTTGTATCTGTCCCTGCAGGTGCGCCGTTTGCTCCGCGATGATGTTGGCGTAGTTTTCCAGTTTGTCCGGCTTCTCCACGATGTCGCGCTGTTTGATCACATCCGCGGCGATCCTGATCACGGCGAGCGGCGTTTTAAACTCGTGGGTGAAATTGTTCACGAAATCCTTTTGCGTCTCGTTCAAAAACTTCTGGCGGTACAGGTAAAAAATGCAGGCACCCAGGCCGGTGAGCACCAGCAACAACAGGATGCTCGACGCGATCCAGAAGAACATCTGCTTTAAAATATATTGCCCGCGGTGTGGGAAGAACATGGCGATGTAGGAATAGTCCCTTTTGTATTCAGGCAGGGCAATGTCGCGTGCACCGGAATGATAAGCATCCGGGAGGTCCACATATTTTTCCGCGACGTAGTTGTTTTTTTCGTGGCTGTAAATGCCGGCCTTGCAATCGGTGTACACATCGAAATCGGTCAGTTCGGCTTTCATCGTTTCCCAAAGGTCATCGAGGTTGGGTGTACAGTCGATGCGCACGAGGTAAAGATCGGGCTTGGGATTTTCAATTACTTTCTGCACGTTGTCCGATACGTCGTTCACCAGTTCCATATCGGCATAAATGCTGCGGATGGTTTTGGATACGTTGATGTTGAACTGCTTTTCTTCGTAACGATACACTTTTTGTAACCAGAAGAGTTGTATGCCGATGATGATGGTAACCAGTACGATGCTGGTGAGGATAGCGAAACGAATTGTTTTGGAACGTAGTACCATGATTGATGGCTGCAAAGTTTTTTTAATTGGACCGAACTGCTTGTTAACCGGCAGTTAATCCTAAACTGTGCAACTGCCCTATTTCTTTAACCGCCCCGGGTTGTTCTTTATAAAATCTTCCCAGCCTTTTGCTTTCCCTGCAGTGCCGGTGGATAGTATACTGCCCATCTGCAGGTGATGGCACATGGCTACTGCCAGGGCATCCGTGGCATCTAATTTATGGTTGCTGTCTTTAAAATTAAGGATCTGTTCCAGCATCTTCAGCACCTGTTCTTTGGAGGCATTGCCATTACCGGTAACGGATTGCTTTACTTTTTTGGGCGAATATTCCGTTACTTCCATGCCATGCCGCATGGCCGCTGCAATGGCTACACCCTGCGCCCTGCCCAGCTTGAGCATGCTCTGTACGTTTTTTCCGAAGAAGGGTGCTTCAATGGCGAAGGAGTTGGGTTGGTATTTAGTGATGAGGCCGCTTACGGTGTTGAAGATGAGTTGCAGTTTCTGGTAATGGTCTTTTACCTTACCGGGTTGCAGGATGCCCATTTCCAGCAGCGAAGCTTTTTTATTTTCAACGATGATCAGTCCATAACCCATGACGATGGTGCCGGGGTCGATGCCCAATATCACGGAAGTTTTTTTTTGCACGGCTGGAATTAAATTTATCTGCTCGTTTGCAGTAACATTGCTTATTGAACAAAAGTATAAAAATATTCTTCAAGTGGTTTGCAGTACCGGTATTGGCGGGCTGGCTGTTCTGGTCACTGTACCGCCAGGTGCAGGAACAGGCGGATCTCGACAAGGCGATCGACCTCATCAAAGCCGCTCCTTCCGGCCGCCAGGCCTGGAAATTCTGGCTGGTTATTTTCCTGGTTTTCGTCAACTGGGGGATAGAGGCCAGGAAGTGGCAATGGCTGATGCGGCCTGTTCAG
>Ga0247806_10000446_pt1 | contig 26232 bp, 22 predicted proteins | sample UWRJL059202B1_FD_179935 | JGI IMG/M metagenome (GOLD analysis project Ga0247806, IMG submission 179935) | Plant litter microbial communities from Arlington Agricultural Research Station in Wisconsin, United States - UWRJ-L059-202B-1 | ecosystem: Environmental > Terrestrial > Plant litter >... | reverse complement strand
CGCGGTAGGCGTCGGGGTCGGGGGCGGCGTCACGGTGGGCGTCGGAGTCGGGGTCGGCGTCGGGGTCGGCGTCACGGTGGGCGTGGGCGTCGGGGTCGGCGTCACCACCACCGCGGGTTGCACGGTCACCGTGTTGTCGGCCGTATCGTCGGGCGCGGTGCCGTTGCTCGCAGAGACGGTGAAGGAGCTGGATCCCGGGGTGGTGGGTGTGCCCGAGATGGTGCCCGACGTCTCGTTCAGGGTGAGTCCGGCCGGCAACGCGCCGGCACTGATGGTGAAGGTGGGGGTCGGGGTGCCCGACGCCGTGACGGTGTGGGAGTACGGCGTGCCCACGGTCGCGGCGGGAGGCGCCCCGGAGGTGATCGTGGGGGCGGTCGTGCCGGCCGGGGTGCCCGGGGCGGCGCATCCGGTGGGGGCGGTGATCCTGTTGGTGTCCAAGGTCACCGCGGCGGTGCGGGCGAGAAGCCGGCCGGCGATCGTGGCGCTCGTGGTCGCGGTGATCGACGCCTGCGCCAGGACGGTGCCCTGGAACTGCGCGCTGGTTCCGATCGAGGCGGAACTGCCGACCTGCCAGAACACGTTGCACGCGCTCGCGCCGCCGGTGATGATGATCTGGGTGGCGGACCCGATGGTCAGGGTCGAGGCGGCCTGGAAGACCCAGACGGAATTCGCGCTGCCGGCCAGGGTGAGCGCTCCGTTGTTGGAGAGCACAAGAGCACCGCCGGTGTACACGCCGGGGCTCAACGACAGGCCGGCCAGTTCGCTCACCCCGGTCTGGGTGGGCGTGAGAGACGCGGCCACGTTGTACGCGGTCGTGGTGTCGCGCTGCGCCCGGTTGGCCGGGGCATCCGTCTGATGCACAGTGCCGGTGACCACGCCGTTGGGCGCCGCGCCGAAGCCGGTGATCGAGGTTCCCGGCGATACCCCCAGGTCACCGTCGACGATGGTGGGACCGGTGTTGGTCACCGCGCTGGCGCCGAGAACTCCGTAGCTGGCGGCGGTGCCGAGATTGATCGGTCCGTCGATCGTGACGTCGGCATAGGCCGGTGTTGTCACCCCCAGGGCGAGCACAGCAGCCAGGCCGATGCCGGCGGAGACTCGAAACAGTGAGCGGTGAACGGGTCTACTGGCCATCATGGCGCCTGCCTGCGATCGAGAGACACTCGCGGTGCGTTGACGACGCCCCATGACCCCCGGTACGTCAAGTTACCCCACAATGGGGGTGAAAAGCATCAACTAGCTCACAATTTAAACCATAATCTTGAATTTACTGAGCAGATCGCCCGGCGGAGCCCGGTTGAGGGAAACCGCATTCCACAACTCGTGGGTTTCGGAATAGGGTTTCTCTACTGCCGCATCCCGGCACCTTGACCCGAGAGGATCCGCACCGTGGCAGCTTCGTCCTCCTCGGCACCGGCCACCCTGCACGACGTCGCGCGCGAGGCCGGGGTGTCGCTGGCCACAGCCTCGCGGTCGCTGAACGGCAGCACGCGCAAGGTCAACGAAGACTACCGCCAGCGGGTGCTCGCCGCGGCGGCCCGGCTCAATTACAGTCCCAACTTCTCCGCCCAGGCCGTGGCGAAGGGGTCCACCTCCACCGTCGCGCTGCTGGTCAGCGACATTGCCGACCCCTACTTCTCCTCCATCGCCGCCGGCGTCATCCGGGCCGCGGAGGCCCAGGGCCTCATCGTCACCATGGCCGTCACCGAGCGCAGCACCGAACGTGAACTCGAATTGGTGCGCGCGCTGCGCGGCCAGCGACCACGTGTGATGATCCTCACCGGCAGCCGGTCGGACGGCTCCACCTCGCAGGCTGCGCTCATCGCCGAACTCCAGGCCTTCGCCGGCAACGGTGGACGCGTGGTGCTGATCAGCCAGGAGGGCCTGCCGTTCAGCACGGTGGTGGTGGACAACTACCTCGGCGCGCGGGCGCTGGCCAACAGCCTCGTCGGCGCGGGCTACCGGCGGTTCGCGGCGATCGGCGGAGCCCGGGCGCTCGTCACCTCCCGCGACCGGCTGGCCGGCTTCGCCGACGGCCTGGCCGAGCACGGCATCGCCATCCACCCCGACCACATCGTGCGCGGTGAGTTCACCCGCGACGGCGGTTTCGCGGCTGCCACCGAGCTGCTCACCGGCGGTCTCGACCAGGTCGACCTGGTCTTCGCGGTGAGCGACGTGATGGCCATCGGCGCCATGTCGGCCCTGCGTGAGGCCGGCATCGACGTGCCCGGGGACGTGGCGGTGGCCGGGTTCGATGACATCGACACCGCCCGCGACGTCACCCCGGCGCTGACCACTGTGAACATTCCGCTGGCCGACCTCGGCCGCCGGGCGGTGGAGCTGGCGCTCTCCGACGCCGCCGTCACCGCCGACGAGGTGACCCGGGTCGAGACCCGCGTGATCCTCCGCGCGAGCAGTCCCCCGCGCTAGTCCCCGCGCGCCCCCGCCACCACGACAGTTCCGCCGAGAGGTCATTTGGGGGCAGTGCAGCGCACCCCGCACTGGCCCCAACTGTCCTCTCGCGCACGGGCGCGCTGCCGGCGACATCCGCTACGCGCACCGGGTGTCTTGGTGGCACAGCGCGTCCGAACCGAATATGTTTAGACCCAGAACATTTTATGTGTTCCACCCTGGGCGACGACGGCGAGGACGCCAAATCGCCCGTGGGTGGTGGCACAACTCCTGCAGAATTTCGTCCTGTCGGCCGGCTCCTCCGGAACTTGCGGAGCCGCATCCGGCTCGGACGGAAAGTGCAGGAGTTATGCCCACCCCATCGCGGTTTTTTCTAGTTTGGAGTGCGTCATGACGCTGGTTGCCGGAGTCGACTCGTCGACACAGAGTTGCAAGGTGGTCGTGCGCGATGCCGACACCGGCGCGTTGGTGCGCACCGGTAAGGCCGCCCACCCGGTGGGCACCGAGGTCGATCCCGCCGCCTGGTGGGATGCGCTGCTGGCCGCGATCGAGGCCGCCGGCGGTCTCGACGACGTCGCCGCACTCTCGGTGGCGGCCCAGCAGCACGGCATGGTGGTTCTCGACGATGAGGGCCGCGTCATCCGCCCGGCGCTGCTCTGGAACGACACCCGCAGCGCCCCGGCCGCCGCCGCACTGATCGAGGAGGTGGGCGCTGCAGCGTACGCCCGTCGCACCGGCGTGGTGCCGGTGGCGTCGTTCACCGTCACCAAACTGCGCTGGCTGCGGGATGCCGAGCCGGCCAATGCCGCCCGCGTCGCCGCGGTCGCCCTCCCCCACGACTGGCTCAGCTGGCGGTTGCGCGGCTACGGCCCGGCCGGCGAGAGCGCCCTCGGCCCGCAGCTCACCGAGCTGACTACCGACCGATCGGATGCCAGCGGCACCGGCTACTGGTCGGCCGCCACCAACGACTACGACCGTGACCTGCTCGTGCGGGGCCTCGGCCACGACGCGATCCTCCCCCGGGTGCTCGGACCGGGCGAGACCGCCGGCACCACCGTGGCGCTGCCCGGTGTTCCGGCCGGCCTGGTGGTGGGCGTGGGCGCCGGCGACAACGCCGGAGCCGCCCTCGGCCTGGGAGCTGCGGCCGGCGACGTTGTCGTCTCCATCGGCACCAGCGGCACCGTCTTCGCCGTCACCGAGCAGCCCAGCGAAGATGCATCCGGTACCGTCGCCGGATTCGCCGACGCGAGCGGACTGAACCTGCCGTTGATCGCCACCCTGAACGCTGCCCGAATCCTCGACTCGATCGCGGGCCTGCTCGGCGTGGACCACGATGAGCTCGGCCGCCTCGCACTCGAGGCCGAGCCCGGCGCCAACGGCCTGGTGCTGCAGCCCTATTTCGAGGGTGAACGCACGCCGAACCTGCCCGACGCCACCGCGTCGCTGTTCGGTCTGACACTGGGCTCCACCACCCGGCCCAACTTGGCCCGCGCGGCCATCGAAGGTCTGCTCTGCGGTTTGGCCGAGGGTCTGGACGCCGTGCGGGCGCAGGGTGTCACCGCCGAACGCATCCTGTTGATCGGCGGTGCGGCGCAAAACCCGGCCGTGCAGCTGATCGCCGCGCAGGTGTTCGAGGCGCCCGTGGCCGTGCCGGTGCCCGGCGAGTACGTGGCCGACGGCGCCGCCGTGCAGGCCGCCTGGTCGCTCACTGGCGCCCGCCCGTCCTGGTCGGTGGCCGTCGCAACCCATCCCACCCCCGACTTCCGCCCCGTCATCCGCACCCAATACACCGCTCACAGAGCCTGACCCATCCCGCGAAAGCGGTGAAACGGTTGCTTCAGCACTCGTGAAGCGACCGTTTCGCCGCTTTCGCGAGATTGTGCTTCCGGGTCGCGACCGGGCGCCAGGATGCGTCTCGCGGCGCAGGATGCGTCTCGCAGCGTAGGTTATGTCTCGCTGCGTTGGTTACACCCTGCGCCACCAGCACTAACCTGCGCCACCAGCACTACCCTGCGCCACCAGCACTAACCTGCGCTACCAGCTTCGTCTCGTGACGCAGGTCACCTTTCCCGGCGCGGGTCATGTCTCGTGGCTCGGGTTATGACTCGCGGCGCAGGATGCGTCTCGCGGCACGGGTTACACCCTGCGCCACCAGCACTAACCTGCGCCACGAGCACTACCCTGCGCCACCAACTTCGTCTCGTGACGCAGGTCACCTTTCCCGGCGCGGGTTATGTCTCGTGGCTCGGGTTATGACTCGCGGCGCAGGATACGTCTCGCGGCGCAGGTTAGGTCTCGCGGCGCGGGGTACACCCTGCGCCACCAGCACTAACCTGCGCCACGAGCACCAAGGTGCGCCACCAGCACCGGCGGGCGGGCGCGCTACGCGGACGGGCTGGGGGGCTACTCCCAGGTCGCGACCGGCCAGCCGTCTTCCCAGCGCAGCGGGATGAGGCCCAGCTGGAAGAGGCCATCTTGCGCGGAGTCGTAGTAGTGGAAGGCGAGGGTGCCGCCGGAGACGGACTGGCCGCCGGGGCCCACCCGGTCCCCGTCGGACTCGAGCAGCGGGGTGCCGCCGTCGTCCAGCAGCGCGGCGCCGTTGGCATCGAGGTACGGCCCGGCCACGGTTTCGGACCGGCCGACGGCGATGTTGTAGGTGCTGTCGGTGCCGCGGCAGCAGAAGTCCCGCGAGAAGAACAGGTAGAAGTAGTCGTCGTGCGCGAGCACGAACGGCGCCTCGAGCGCGTTCGTGGCCAGGTCGCGGTCCGCGATCAGCACCGGGGCGGCATCGTCGGCGCGCAACCCGGTCGGCCACTCGAGTTCCACCAGCTGCAGGCCCGAGGAGAACGAGCCGAAGCTCAGCCACGGGGTGCCGTCGGCATCCTCGACCACGCCGGGGTCGATCGCGTTGTAATCGGTGCCCACAGACGTGATCACCTCGCCCCGGTCGACCCACTCGTAGCCGGCCGCGTCCGGGTCGAGGGTGCTGTTGGTCGCCAGCGCGATCACCGAGGTGTTCGTGCCGAACAGCGACGCCGAGTAGTACAGGTACCAGGTGCCGTCGTTCTCGAAGAGCTCCGGGGCCCACAGGTTGTCGACCCCGGGCACCGCGGCGACCAGCCAGTCCGGCTTCTGCTGCCAGACCTCGCCGACGTACTCCCAGTCCAGCCCGTCAACCGACCGGCGGATCTGCACGTTGCCGTCGGCGACCTCCCCGTTCCCGGTGGAGTACACATACGACGCCTCGCCATCCACACCGGCCACGTAAGCCGGGTCGTGCACGGCAATGTCACCGCTGAGCTCGCGGGCCCCCTGTTCGGCTGAGCATCCGCTCAGCACGAACAGGAGAACCGCGGCCAGGGTCAGGACGAGCAGGCCCGCGAGCGTGCCCGCCTGACCCGTTCGCCCTAACCGAGCGCGATCGCCGACCATGACACGGGCGGCAGGGTGACCGTGAGCGTACCGTCGGCAAGCGTCGCGCCGGCGAGGTCCTTCAGGCCCACCCGGTTCTGGTCGGCGAGGGTGTTCTTCGCGTACGGGTCGGCGTCGTGCAGGGTGACCGCTTCCGTGACCACGGATGCGCCGAGCCCGGCCACATCGATGGCCACCTCGATCGACTCGGTCTGGCTGCGGTTCACCAGGAACACCGCGCTCGTGCCGGTTTCGGCGTCGACGGTGGCGACCGAGTCCACCAGCGGCGCGGCGCCGTACACGGCGGTGTCGTAGGTGCCGACGTCGATGCGGGGCTTGAGCACCTCACCGCGGGCGAGCCGCGAGGTCACCGAGAACGGGAAGAACGTGGTCTGGCGCCAGGAGGCCCCACCCGGTTCGGTCATGATCGGGGCGATCACGTTCACCAGCTGGGCCAGCGAGGCACTGGTGACCCGGTCGTGGTTCTGCAGCAGGGTCATCAGCAGGTTGCCGAGCACCACGGCATCCGCCACCGAGTAGACGTCCTCGAGCTGACGCGGCGCAAAACGCCACTCGTCGTTGACCTCTTCGGAGGCCTGGTGCTCCTCGAGGTACCAGATGTTCCACTCGTCGAAGGAGAGCTGGATGGTCTTCTGGCTGCGCAGCTTGTGCTTGACGTGGTCGGCGGTGGCCACCACGGTGTCGATGAAGTACTTCATCTCCAGCGATGACGCCAGGTAGGAGTCCAGGTCACCCTTGCGCTCCTGGTAGTAGGCGTGGCAGGAGATGTAGTCGACGGAGTCGTAGCTGTGCTCGAGCACCACCCGCTCCCACTCGCCGAAGGTGGGCATCGCCGAGCCGGAGGATCCGCAGACCACGAGCTCCAGCGACGGGTCGGCGGTCTTCATGGCCGACGCGGTGCGGGCGGCGATCTTGCCGTAGTCGTCGGAGGACATGTGGCCGACCTGCCACGGGCCGTCCATCTCGTTGCCGAGGCACCACATGCGGATGTCGTACGGTTCGGTCTTGCCGTTCCGCACGCGCTCGTCGGCCAGGGCGGTGCCGGCCTCGCCGTTGGCGTACTCGAGCAGGTCGAGCGCGGACTCGATGCCGCGGGTACCGAGGTTCACCGCCATCATCAGCTCGGAGCCGGTCAGTTCGCACCAGCGGCCGAACTCCTCCAGGCCCACCTGGTTGCTCTCCAGCGAGTGCCAGGCCAGGTCGCGGCGCACCGGGCGCCGGTCGCGGGGGCCCACGCCGTCTTCCCACTTGTAACCGGAGACGAAGTTGCCGCCGGGGTAACGGATGGTGGTGGAGCCGAGCTCCTTGACCAGGTCGACCACGTCGAGGCGGAAGCCGTCTTCGTTGGCGGTGGGGTGGTCGGGTTCGTAGATCCCGTCGTACACACAGCGACCGAGGTGCTCCACGAAGGAGCCGAAGATGCGCCGGTTGATGGTTGCGACCACATTCGTGCGGTCGATGCTGATTCGTGCGGTGGTCATGGAGATCCTGTCCTATCTGTGCAACGTTGAAAACGTGGAGCGAAAACGAGTGAAGCGGGAGGTAAGCGGGGAGGAACCGGAGTGAAGCGTGAGGCTGGCCGGTCAGGCCAGTGACGTGCGCCGGGCCGGCGCCAGCGGCAGTGCGCCATCCTCGTTGCGCACGGCGCCATGGGCCGGGTGGGTGGCGTCCAGCGCCGCGAGGCGGTGGTCGATGATCCAGCCGGCCAAGAACAACACACCGGACGCCCCGACCAGCGGGATGAGCACGCCGAACTGGAACACGGCCAGCGTGAACGCGCCCACGGCCAGAATCAGCGAGACACTCATCAGCGGGGAGACGAACGGCAGCACAAACGCGTACCGCCAGATCGACCGGGCCGAATCGCGATAGCGGGTGCAGATCGTGATCGCCGAGAAGGCCGCGAGCAGGGTGCCCACGGAGACCACGACGAGCAACACCAGCAACACCGCGCTCAGCGGGCTGCCGGCCAGGGCGGCCGTCTGGAACGCCACCAGGTCGAGGAAGATCAGCACGGCGGCCACCTGGAACGGGATGGCCACCACGGCGAGGTGGGCGAACTGGGCGCGGTAGGCGGTGACGAAGTCACGCACCAGCCGGTCGCTGGGCTGGCCGGCACGCAGCCGGCCCAGCAGGATGGCCGCGGCCGTGGCCGCCGGGAAGACCCCGAACACCACCAGGCCCGCCACCGTGCCGGCGACGAAGAGCAGGTTGATCACCACGAGGGCGATCGCGAAGCGCAGCCAGTTCATCACCTTGCCGGCCCAGCCGATGGCGTAGTCGTCCATGTCAGGCCCCTCTCGTGCCGAACCAGGCCACCCCGTCGGCGGCGAGGCCGCTGAAGGAGAGCGCCGGGCGGGCGTTGGCCCAGTCCCAGCTGCTGAACACCACGGCGTCGAGCTCGGTCCCGGCGGATGCATCGACAGCGTTCCCGCCGCCGACCACGATCCGCAGTCGCTCCGGTTCGCCGGCGAAGAGCCGCGCTGCGGCATCCGCGGCCCCGGCCGGAACGAGAACCGCGGGCGCGGCAGCGACGGTGGTCTCGACCGAGTCCACGAGGGTCGTGGTCTCCGGCGCGAGGCGCACCACGTTCCACGGTCCGGCCAGGCTGACCGGTTCGCTGAGCTTTTCGAGCTCGGCACCCGCGAACGGCTGCGGGGAGACGACGGGCCAGCCGGCGGCGGTGAAGAAGGTGCGGCGCAGCTGCACAACATGCTGGGTGGGGTCGTCGGCGAAGCGCACGTGGTGCACCATGAAGTACTCCGCCTGCCGGCACTCGGCGCTGCCGGCGGCGCCGGGCAGAGCTTCCTCAATGAGGATCGAGTTGTGCCCGGGGGCGAGCCAGCCGGTGTCGCTGCCGAACCGGTGACTGCCGAGAACCTTGGTGCCGATCAACTCCGGGGTGCCGTCGAGGTCGGTCAGCGCGCGGCCGAGCAGGTCGGTGTACGGGCCGTCGATGGTGTCGGCCACCGCCACGCGCACGTTGTAACTGTTGAAAAGCGAATCGTAGGAGGAGAACAGCACGTAGCGGTCCTCTTCCCGGCGGTAGACGATGTAGGCGCCTTCGATCGCGCGGTCCACCGACAGGGGCCGGCGGGCGATCAGGCTGCCGAGGTCGCCCGGCGTCTCGGGCAGGCCGGTGACGGGGTTCAACGGCAGGGTGTACAGGCCGGAAAAGAACGACCCGTAGGTGAGCCACGGGGTGCCGGACCGGTCGACGGTGACGGCAGCGTCGATGGCGTTCTGGCTGTCGGTGCCGGCCCGGGTGCCCACGACGACGCCGCGGTCCTGCCAGGGGCCGGCGAGGCTGCTCGCCACGGCCAGGCCGATGGCGGAGGTGTTGGAGCCGAAGGTGGAGGCCGAGTAGTACATGTGCCACCGCACGGCGTCGGCATCATCGGCGGATGTCTGAACCGCCGCGCCGGGCGCCGGCCAGCGCACCACCTCGGGGGCCCAGAGCCCGGGGGCCTGGCTCCACTCGAACGCGGCGGCGGGCACGCCGTCCAGCGCGGTGCCCACGAAGGTCCAGGTCACCAGGTCGGTGGAGCGGCGCACGTGCACACCGGCGGCCACCGCGTCGGCGCCGGCGGCGGCATCCGTGCTGAACATGTACCAGGTGCCGTCGGTGTCGCGCACGACGGTGGGGTCGTGGGCGTTGCGGGTGCCCCAGCCGGCCGGGTCGCCCGCGGGTGCCGGGGCGAGGCTCTGCAGGGCGGTGGCGGCCGGGCGGTCGTCGAGAACTGTCATGACTAGCCCTTCCCGCCGGTGAGGGCGACGGATTCGATGATCTGACGCTGGAAGATGATGAACACGATGAGCACCGGCAGCAGCGCGATGAACGACGCGGCCATAATGAGCGGGTAGTCGGTCTGGCTGGCGTACTGGGCGTTGAAGCTTGCGATCACCAGCTGCAGGGTCTGCTTCTCCGGCGTGTTCAGGTAGATGATCGGCGCCAGGTAGTCGTTCCACACGGCCATGAACCAGAGGATGAACTGGGCGGCCATGGCCGGCCGGATGGCCGGGAAGATCAGTCTGAAGAAAATCTGCAGGTAGGAGGCGCCGTCGAGCTTGGCGGCCTCGATGATGGAGTCCGGCACGTTCTCGAGGTACTGCTTGAGGAAGAAGATCATGATGATGTTGCCGAACAGGCCCGGCACGATCAGCGGCAGGAGGGTGTCGACCCAGCCGATCTCGGCGAAGACCATGAACTGCGGGATCATGATGGTGGGGAACGGGATCATCAGGCCGGCCAGCAACATGAGGAAGATCGCGTTCTTGAACGGCATCCGCAGTTTCGCGAACGCGAACGCTGCCACCGCCGAGGTGACCGAGCCGATCACCGTGACGGTACCGGCCACGATCAGGCTGTTCCGGATGCCGCTGAGCAACGGGCCTGCGGACCAGACGCGCAGGTAGTTCTCCCACACCATCGGGTCGGGGATCCACTGCGGCGGCAGGGCGAAGATGGCGTCCTGAGTCTTCAGCGACGTGGAGAAGGTCCAGACCAGCGGGCCGAGCATCACGATCGCGCCGAGCGACAGGATGATCGTGACGATCAGGTTGCCGAGCGAGTAGCTGGTGCTGCGCGAGACGCCGCGCTTCCCGTTCGGGCCACGCGGGGCGCGGCTGTCGGGGCCGCGCGGGATGCCGCTGGCCGGGGCGAGCAGGGGTGCTGCGTTCGGCGTCGAACCGGGCAGGGAGGTTGATGTAGTCACGGTGGCGGCCTCAGTCGATCGAGAACTGGTTGCGGCGGTTGAGCCGGAATTGGATGACGGTGATCACGAAGATGATCAGTCCGAGCACGATCGACATCGACGAGGCGTAACCCATTTGCAGGTTGTTGAAGGCCTGCCGCCAGATGTACCAGACGATGGATGCCGAGCTGAACTCGGGCCCACCCAGCGGGGTCATGATGTTGATCTCGATGAAGATCTGCGAGCCGCCGATGATGCTCGTCACCACGAGGAAGAAGGTGACGGGGCGCACCATGGGCAGGGTGATGTGCCGGAACTGCGCCCAGGTGCCGGCGCCATCCAGCGCTGCGGCCTCGTAGAGGTAGCGCGGCACCGACTGCAACGCGGCCAGGTAGAGCAGCATCGAATAGCCGAGGCCCTTCCAGGTGGCCATGATGATCAGGGCCGGCTTCACGGTGTCCTTGTTGGCCAGCCAGTTGGGTCCCTGGATGCCGAAGATGTCGAGCACCTGGTTGACCAGACCGAAGTCACCGTTGTAGGCCCACTGCCACATGATGGCGATGGCGGCGATCGAGGAGATGACCGGCACGTAGTACACGGTGCGGAAGAAGGTGGTGCCGCGCATCTTCCGGTTGAGCCCGAGGGCCAGGGCCATCGAGAGCACCAGGCCGATCGGGATGCCGATCATCATGAAGAACGTGTTCCACATGGCCTTGGCGAAGTACGGGTCGTTCCACATCTTGATGTAGTTGTCGATCCCGTTGAACTTCGGCGCCGCCAGGCCGTTCCAGGCCGTGAACGAGGCGTACACGGAATAGAGCAGCGGGTAGAGCGTGAAGAGCAGGAAGCCGAGCAGCGGAATCGCGATGAAGGCCAGGGCGACCTTGTGCTCACGCTTGTGCAGCAGGGAACGTCGCGGCTTCAGCGGCTGCGCCGTCGAGGACGGTGGTGTGGAGCGATGAACTTCGGTGGACATCAGCGATCTTCCTTGATTTCGATGGAGCCAGCTGGTGACCGGCGCCGGCGGCCGGGAGAGCGCCGGGCCGCCGCGAGGGCGGCCCGGCAGTCGGTGGTGCCTAGCCGATTCCGGCCTGAGCGTTGGCGTCGTCCAGGAAGGCCTGCATCTTGGGCTGCGCCTCCTTGAGGTAGTCGGCGGCGGTCTGCTTGCCGTCGAGCACCGGCTGGATGTTGGTGAACAGTTCGTCGTACCACTCGGCGTTGTAGGTGTTGTTCGCCGGCAGCGCGCGACCGTAGTCGTTCACGATGTCGAGGAACTCCTGCTTGTTGGCCGGCTTGGTGGTCGAGTCGGCCACCCAGGTGTCGGCCATGTCCTTGAGGTTCGGGATCTGCACACCGGCGTCGACGAGGGTCTGCTGCGCGGTCTCGTCGGCCGAGAGGTACTCGACGAGCTTCGCGGACAGCTCCGGGTCTTCGGTGGTGCTGCCGACGGCGATGCCGAGCGAGCCCACCCAGGTGGCGGATTCACCGGTCTTGCCGGCCGGGTAGGGGATCAGGTCCCAGTCGAAGTCGAGGTCGGCGTAGGTGGAAACGTCCCACGGGCCCACCGGGAAGAACGCGATCTGGCCGCTCATCCAACGCTGGTAGGTGTCGAGGGTCTGCGCCTGCGCGGTGGACGGGGTGACGCCTTCCACGTTGGACAGGTCCGCGAACCACTGCAGCGCCTCGGCGAACTCCGGGGTGTCAACGGTGACCTTGGTGCGGTCCTTGTTGAGGAAGTCGGCGCCGTTCGACCAGGCGAAGGACTGCAGGCTCCACTGCACGTTGAGGCCGGTGCCCCACTGGTCCAGCTCGCCGTCGCCGTCGACGTCCTTGGTGAGCTGCTTGGAGATATCGACGAACTCTTCGAGGGTCAGGGGCACGTCCACGTCGGGCAGCGGGATGCCGGCCGCCTCGAACATGGTCTTGTTGTAACCGAACGAGAACGGTCCGACATCCTTGGGCAGCGCGTAGATGGCGCCCTCGCCCACCAGGCTGCCGTCGAAGCGGTAGCTGTCGACGCCGTATTCCCAGATGTTGTCGAGGTCGAGGGTCTCAGAGTCTTCGACGTACTCGGTGATGTCGAGCACCACGCCGTTGTTCACGTAAGCCTGGATGTCACCCTGGGCGATGTAGAACACGTCCGGGATCTGCTTGCCGGCGATGGCGGCCTTGAGCTTGGTGGCGTAGTCATCGGCGGTGGTGGAGATGATCTTGACCTTGACGTCGTTGGCCTCTTCGAAGGCCTTGATGGCCGTCGTGTACGCGGCCTTCTCGTCTTCGCCGCCGCGGAACATGAATGTGAGCTGCTTCTCACCGGTGTCTGCTGCTCCTGCCGAGCATCCGCTGAGCAGAAGGCCGGTCGTAGCGATCATTGCTACGGAGGCGGCGATAAGACGTGACCTCTTCATCACGTGTTCCTTCCCGATAGATCGTGCTGTGAGTGGTGGATGCCGCCCATCGGGTCGGACATCCGTGTCCTGGGTTCGTTCTTTACAACGTTGTAACTGTATGTCAGCCGCCGAGCGGATGCAATCAATTCCGCAAAATAATTCCAACGTTGTAAATCTGTTACCGTGCGGTGGCCGTTCGACGCCGCCCCGCCGTCCGGGTCAGTGGGCGGTCGACTCCCGGTCGATGACGGTGTAATCCGCCAGGTAGACCTCGGGCACCGGAGGGGTCTGGCCCTCCTCGATGCGCTGCACGAGCAACCGCACGGCGTTGTCGGCGATCTCGTCGCGGCCGGGGTCGATGGTCGACAGGGTCGGCAGGGAGTACTTGGTCTCGTCCAGGCCGTCGAAGCCGATGAACATCACGTCTTCGGGCACCCGCAGGCCGGCCACTTGGGCCACCCGCATGGCGCCGAGGGCGAGGGCGTCGTTGAGCCCGAAGACGGCATCGAAGCCGGCGCCGGAGTCGATCATGGCGCGCATCGCCTCGGCGCCGTCCCGCCGGTGCCACAGACCCACGTTGCCGATCAGAGCCGGGTCGAACGGGATGCCGGCCTCGGCCAGGGCCTCGCGGTAACCCTGCATCCGCAGTGCCGCCGATCCGATCCGCTCGCCCTCGTGCGCACCGATGACCGCGATGCGGCGGCGGCCCCGGCCGATCAGGTGCAGGGTCGCGGCCTTGGCCGCTTCCACGTTGTGCATGGTGACGTGGTCGACGGGGCTGCCGAACACCCGCTCACCGAGCAGCACCAGCGGATAGCCCACGTTCAGCAGCGCGGCATCCTCGCTGCTCATGCCCAACGGGCTGAAGATCAGGCCGTCGGTGAGCTGCAGCCGCGGGCTGGTGAGCATGGCGATTTCGCGGGCGCGGTCGCCGCCGCCGGTCTGCTCGAGGAGCACCACCAGGTGGCGGCGTTCGGCGGCCTGGATGATGGCGTCCGCCAGTTCGGCGAAGTAACTGAGGCTGAGCTCGGGCAGGGCCAGCCCGATCACGCCGGTACGGCCGGAGCGCAGGCTCCGGGCCGTGATGTTGGGCTTGTACCCGAGCTCGTCGATGGCGGCGCGCACCTTGGTGCGGGTGGCCGGGCGGATGTGCTCGAAGTCGTGGACGACGTTGGACACCGTCTTGATCGACACCCCGGCAAGCGCCGCCACATCGCGCAGTGTTGCAGCCATTTCGCTCCTCGGTTCGTCGGTGCCGAACCCGCCGGGGGTACGGCGGGCAGGGCCGGCTAGCGGCCGCCTCCGCACCGCTCTGGGCGAATCCAACTGTTTCACTTGCGAGATTACCGGGTGCATTACAACGTTGCACCCCACCCCTCGGTACCGGTGGAGCGTCCTGTGCCCCACGCTGCCGCGGTCACCCTCCCGCGAGAGCGGGCAAACGGTCACCTCGTGCACGTGAGGTGACCGTTTCACCGCTCTCGCGAGCTCAGCGACCGCGCCAGGTGAGCTGCCGCCAGCTCGAGCCAGTGGAGCGGGTCGGCCATGGCTGGGGCGCTGCCGCCGGCGAGGTCGGTGAGCGACACCGCGGCCGCGAACCGGCCGGGCTCGGCGGCGAGTGCGTCGGCGTCGATCGCGCCGGCCACGAGCAGGGCGCGGGCACCGGCATCCGCGGCGAGGGCGGCCAGGTAGGTGGGCACCTTGCCGCCGGCCGACTGGGCGTCGAACCGGCCCTCGCCGGTGATCACGACGGATGCGCCGGCAACGTTGGCCGGCACCCCCAGCGCCTCCCCCACGGCGGCGGAGCCCGCGCCGATGCGGGCGCCCCAGGCCAGGAGGCCGAACGCGGCCCCGCCCGCGGCCCCGGCGCCGGGGGTGTCCGGATCCACCGGAAGCAGCCCGGCCAGGCGGGCCAGGCCGGCGTCCAGCAGCGCGACCATGGCCGGGTCGGCGCCCTTCTGCGGGCCGAACACCGCCGCGGCGCCGCTCGGACCGAGCAGCGGGTTGGTCACATCGCCGAGAATCAGCACGCCGCGCTCCGGCAGCGCGGGCAGGCCGCTGAGGTCGGCGGCCGTGATCTCGGCCAGTCCGCGGCCGCCCGACGGCACCGGTTCGCCGGTCGCGGCGGTGAAGCCGGCGCCCAGCGCGGTCAGGGCGCCGAAACCACCGTCGGTGGACGAACTGCCGCCGACCGCCAGGTACAGCCGGGTCACCCCGTGCCGCAACGCGGCGGCGATGGCCTCGCCGAAGCCGGTGCTGTGGGCCTCAAGGGGCCGGAGCGGGTCGAGCAGAGTGATGCCGCTGGTGCACGCCAGCTCGACGACGCCGGTGCCGTCGGGCAGGAGCAGCCAGCTGGTGTCGACCGGGCGGTCGTCGGGTCCGGTCACCGTCACGGGCACACGCCGGGCGCCGGGCACGGCCAACTCGAACGCGTCGAGGGTGCCCTCCCCGCCGTCGGCCATGGGCATCAGCACCAGCTCGTCGGCGGGTCGCACCGTGGCCCAGCCGGCAGCCAGCGCCCGCGCCACCTCGGTGGCCGTGGCGGTGCCCTTGAAGGAGTCCGGGGCGATCACCACACGTTCGAGACTCGTCATCCGGTGCCCCATCCTGTCCAGTCCCCGCCCCGGACACGCACGATGGGGCCCGACGCAGAGGAAAACGTTTGCCCAGCTTGAGCGGCTGGGGACGGTCTTGTCAAGCCGCTGTGGGGCGCACGGTCGGCTCGGTGGCCTATTTTGTCCGCATCATTGCGCACCGCGGGCCCACGGTCCTACACTGTGGGTAAACGCTTTCCGATGCTGTCTCATCCAGCACACCGCGGAGAGCCACCCTCAACGGAGAAGGACACCTCGTGGCACAGACCCTCGGCATCATCGTGAACGGCGCCTCCGGGCGCATGGGCTATCGGCAGCACCTCGTGCGGTCGATCCTCGCCATCCGTGAGCAGGGCGGTGTGCTCCTCGGCGACGGCAGCCGGGTGCAGGTCGAACCGATCCTCGTGGGCCGGAACGCGGCCAAGCTCAAGGAACTCGCCGACAAACACGGGATCGAGCACTACACGACCGACCTCGACGCCGCTCTGGCCGATGACCGCTGGCAGGTCTACGCCGACTTCCTGGTGACCAAGGCCCGGGTCGGCGCCCTCACGAAGGCCATCGCTGCCGGCAAGGCCATCTACACCGAGAAGCCCACCGCCGAAACGTTCGAGGAGGCCCTTGAACTGGCTGCCCTCGCCACCGCCGCCGGGGTGAAGAACGGTGTGGTGCACGACAAGCTCTACCTGCCCGGCCTGCAGAAGCTCAAGCGCCTGATCGACTCCGGCTTCTTCGGCCGCATCCTCTCGGTGCGCGGCGAGTTCGGCTACTGGGTCTTCGAGGGCGACTGGCAGCCTGCCCAGCGCCCCAGCTGGAACTACCGCGCCGAAGACGGCGGCGGCATCATCGTGGACATGTTCCCGCACTGGAACTACGTGCTGGAGAACCTGTTCGGCCGGGTCGAATCGGTCTACGCCCAGGCCGCCACCCACATCCCGGTGCGGGTCGGTGAAGACGGCTCGGCCTACCCGGCCACCGCCGAAGACGCGGCGTACGCCGTGTTCCAGCTCGAGGGCGGCATCGTCGCGCAGCTGAACTCCAGCTGGACCGTGCGGGTCAACCGCGACGAACTCGTCGAGTTCCAGGTGGACGGCACCCACGGCAGCGCCGTCGTCGGCCTGTTCAGCTGCAAGATCCAGCCGCGCAACGCCACCCCCAAGCCGGTCTGGAACCCCGACCTGGCCGAGGAGCACGACTACGCCCAGGATTGGCTCGAGGTGCCCGTCAACGACGTGTTCGAGAACGGCTTCAAGACCCAGTGGGAGGACTTCATCCGCCACGTGGTCGAAGACGGCCCGAACGAGTTCGACCTGCTGGCCGGCGCCCGCGGTGTGCAGCTGGCCGAGCAGGGTCTGCTCAGCTCCGCCACCGGCCGCCGCATCGACCTGCCGGTCGTGGCCCTGCCCGCCGTCGCTCCCGCCGCCGTCTCGTCATGACCGAGCTGCCCCTGCTCGACTCGTCGGGCGCCACCCGACGGGTCGGGCTGAACCCGGCCCCGGCGTTCAGCCGGCCCACCCGGCCGCTCGCCTCGCGGGTCGCCTACGCCGCCGCGCACGTGATCCCCCGTCCGTTCGCCGAGAACGTGCCGGGGGCCCCGGCCGACATCGACTGGGACGCCACCCTGGCATTCCGGCACCACGTCTGGTCCTGGGGGCTCGGCGTCGCCGACGCCATGGACACCGCCCAGCGCAATATGGGCCTGGGCGCGGAGGCCACCCGCGAGCTGATCAGCCGCAGTGCCGCGGAGGCCCGTTCGGTGGGCGGCGCCCTCGTAGTGGGTGTGAACACCGACCACGTCGACGACGAGCAGATCTCGCTGGATGCCGTGATCGACGCGTACACCGAGCAGCTGCACTTCACCGAGGATGCCGGCGCGGGAGTTGTGCTGATGGCCAGCCGGCACCTGGCCCGGGCCGCCCACACGGCCGAGGACTACCGCCGGGTCTACACAGCGGTGCTCGGCGCGGCCACCACCCCGGTGGTGCTGCACTGGCTGGGCGCCGCCTTCGACCCGAGCCTCGCGGCCTACTTCGGGTCGACCGACAGCGCCGCCGCATCCGACACCGTGCTGCAGATCATCGAGGAGAACGCCGACAAGGTCAGCGGCATCAAGATGAGCCTGCTCGACGCGGATGCCGAGATCGCCCTGCGCTCCCGGCTGCCAGAGTCGGCCACGATGTTCACCGGCGACGACTTCAACTATGTGGGCCTGATCATGGGCGACGTCCCGGCGAGCGCCGCGGCCGGCAGCCCGGCCCGGCACTCGGACGCTCTGCTGGGCGCCTTCGCGGCGGTCGCACCGAACGCGTCCGCGGCCATCCAGGCCCTCGACGCCGGTGACCCCGCCGAGTACCACCGGATCCTCGGCCCCACCGAGGCGCTGTCCCGGCAGGTGTTCGCCGCGCCCACGTTCTACTACAAGACCGGGGTGGCGTTCCTGTCCTGGCTGAACGGCCACCAGGACGCGTTCAGCATGGTCGGCGGGCTGCACGCCGCCCGCAGCCTGCCGCACCTCTCCGAGATCGTGCGCCTGGCCAACGACTCCGGCGCCCTCGAGCGGCCGGAGCTCGCGGCGGCCCGGTGGAGCAGCCACCTGACCCTGAACGGAGTCCCCGCATGACCGGCACCGTCCCCACGCGGTCCCCGACGACCACGCCGGCCACGCCGGCCACGTCGGTTGCGGCGTCCGTGGCGGCCGCGGCGACGACGGCCGCGCATCCGCGCCTGTCGCTCAACCAGGCCACCATCAAGTACGCCGATCTCGCCACCGCCCTCGCGGTCACGGCCGACGCCGGCGTGCAGAGCATCGGCCTGTGGCGCGAACCCGTCGCCGAGGTAGGCCTCGACACCGCGGTGCGGATGGTCGCCGATTCGGGCCTGCGCGTGTCCAGTCTCTGCCGGGGCGGCTTCTTCACCAGCCCGGAGGGTCCGGTGCGGCGGGCCGCGATCGACGAGAACCGGCGTGCCATCGCCGAGACGGCCGCGCTCGGTGCCCCCACCCTGGTGCTCGTCGCCGGCGGGCTGCCCGAGGGGTCCCGCGACCTCGTCGGTGCCCGCGACCGGGTGCGCGACGCCATCGGCGAACTGGCCGATGAGGCCCGCGCCGCCGGCGTCACCCTCGCGATCGAGCCGCTGCATCCGATGTACGCCTCCGACCGTGCCGTGATCTCCACCCTCGGCCAGGCCCTCGACATCGCCGAGCAGTTCGGGGCGGATGCCGTGGGCGTGGTCGTCGACACCTTCCACGTCTGGTGGGACCCGGCCCTGGCCGCGCAGGTCGCCCGCGCCGGCGCCGGCGGCTACATCGCCAGCTACCAGGTCTGCGACTGGGCCACCCCGCTGCCGGCCGATGTGCTGCTCGGGCGGCACTACCCGGGTGACGGTGTGATCGACTTCGCCGCCATCTCGAACCTGGTGCGCACCGCCGGGTACACCGGCGACGTGGAGGTGGAGATCTTCAACCAGGCCATCTGGGACACCCCCGCGGCCGAGGTCGTGGCCAGCACCGTGGCATCCTTCGGCACCGAGGTGGCCCCGCACCTCTAACCGGCACCGGCCGCGGCCGCGGCCCCGGCCATGTCTCGCGGCGCACCTTGTATCTCGTGGCGCACCTTATGTCTCGCGGCGCAGGTTACAACCCTCGCCACGAGCAACAACCTGCGCCACCAGCACCAACCCGAGCCACGAGCACCCCGGATGGCGCACCCCACGCGCGGCGGCCCACCCCAGAGTTCGCCGCGCCCACCGCGCCTCGCGGCGCGCCTTATGTCTCGCGGCGCAGGGTACAACCCTCGCCACGAGCAACAACCTGCGCCACCAGCACCAACCCGAGCCACGAGCACCCCGGATGGCGCACCCCACGCGCCGCGCCCACCCCAGGGCTCGCCGCGCCCACCTCGCCTCGCGGCGCACCTTATGTCTCGCGGCGCACCTTGTGCCTCGCGGCGCACCTTGTGTCTCGCGGCGCACCTTGTATCTCGCGGCGCACCTTGTATCTCGCGGCGCAGGGTACAACCCTCGCCACGGGCAACAACCTGCGCCACCAGCACCAACCCGAGCCACGAGCACCCCGGATGGCGCACCGACACGACACGCGGGCCGCGAACATCTAGCCGGGCCGCGGTGGCCGCCCGCGCGAGGGCGCGGCGCTTGGCCGGGGGTCGCGGGCGCCGCGTGAGTAGGCTGAACGGGTGAATGCCTACGACTCCGTGCCCGTCGACCCCGAATCCGCCGCCGTCCTCCGCGAGCGCGAGCTGCGACTGGCCGTGCTCGACGCCACCGACGACGCCGGCCTCAAGCGCTGGCTGCTGGCGGATGCGCGTGGCTTCCACGAGATCACCCCCACCGCGGGCACTCTCGAGGTTCAGGTCGAAGACATCGCCACCGACCGGGTCACCGGGGTATGGGATGCGTCCCAGGTCGACCCCGAGACCCCGGTCGCCACCGTGCGGTCGTGGCAGATGGGCCTCACCGTTCCCGGCGGCGCCGCCCTGCCCAGCTGGGCCATCAGCTCGGTCACCGTCTCGCCCACCCACCGCCGCCGGGGCATCGCCCGCGCCATGCTCACCGGCGAGCTGCGCACCGCCGTGCAATTGGGGCTGCCGGTGGCGATGCTCACGGTCTCCGAGGCCACCATCTACGGCCGGTACGGTTTCGGCCCGTCCGTCCGCCAGTCCTCCTATGTCGTCGACACCGCACGGGCGCGGTGGATCGGCCCCACCCCGGCCGGCCGGGTGCAGTTCGTCAGCCCCGAATCGCTCCTGGCCGACGGCCCCGCCGTGTTCGAACGAACCCGCGAACGCTCCCCCGGCGAGGTGGACCGCCGCGAAATCTGGTGGAAGCGCGCCCTCGGCCTGCTGCCGAACGAACCGGATGCACACAAGCGCGGCATCCGCGCCGTGCGGTACGAAGACGCCGACGGCACCATCGCCGGCTTCGCCCTCTACGAGATCGCCCTGCAAGACGTGAGCCAGCCCGGCCGGCTCAAGCTCGTCGACCTCGTCGCCGCGACCGACGACGCCTACGCAGCGCTCTGGCGGTTCGTGATCGAGATGGACATGGTCAGCGAGATCGCGGCGGGCCTGCGCAGCGTCTCCGAGCCCGTGGCCTGGCAGGTCGCGGATCACCGCGCCGTGCGGAAGACCGGCGAGCGCGACCACCTCTGGCTGCGCATCCTCGACGTGCCCGCGGCCCTCGGTGCCCGCCGCTACACGGCACCGGGCGACTACGTGCTCGACGTCACCGACGACCTCGGCTTCGCCCAGGGCCGGTTCCTGCTCACGGTGGCCGCCGACGGTTCCGGCCACGCGCATCCGCTCACCGACCCGGCCCCGATCGGAGCCGTCGAGGTGGCCCTGTCAGCCGCCGACCTGGCGTCGCTGTACCTGGGCGGCACGAGCGCCGTCGACCTCGCGCGCGCCGGCCGCATCGTGCAGGTGACAGCGGATGCCGCCGTCCGGCTCGACACCGCCCTGCACTCCGCCTACGCGCCGCACCTGAGCACCTGGTTCTAGGCCGGAAGACCCGGTTTGCCCGGCTCTGATCGGGTCTAGGCTCGAATGTGAGCCCCGGATCGCCCCCTCCCAGCGGGCTCACAGCGCCCGGCAACCGACCTCATAGTTTGGGTCGATAGCGTGGGTCACGATTCTGTCCCGACGAAACGGCAAATGCAGTCCATGAACGCACACACTCCAGGCCAGCCGCTCCCCCCGAAGAAGGACCGCCGCGAGGTGGCCCGCGAGACCGCCCGCATCCAGCGCGAGGAACAGAAGAAGCGGGACGCGCGCAACCGCTGGTTCCTGCGCGGTGGCATCGGCCTCGCGCTGATCGCGGCCGCCGCGATCGTGGCGTTCATCGTGGTCGGCAGCATCAAACCGCCCACGCCCGGGCCGCTGAACATGGCCAGCGACGGCATTCTGCTGCAGAGCGACGGCACCACGATCAGCGCGGTGGAGACGCCGGCCACCCAACCCGACGCCGACCCCGTCGCCACGGATGTGAGCGCCCTCACCGACACGGTCAACATCGCCGTGTACCTCGACTACCTGTGCCCGTACTGCAACCAGTTCGAGACCACGAACGCCGACCAGCTCAACAGCTGGCTCACGGCGGGCAACATCACCCTCGAGGTGCACCCCATCTCGATCCTCGACCAGGGTTCCAACGGCACCAAGTACTCCACCCGGGCGGCCAACGCGGCCTCCTGCGTGGCCAACTACCAGCCGGACAGCTTCCTCGACGTGAACGCCGCGCTGTTCGCGAACCAGCCCGCCGAGGGTACCAGCGGACTCACTGACGCCGAGCTCGTGAGCCTCGTCGAGACCGCCGGCGTCACGGATAAGGCCGTGGCCACCTGCATCACGGACCAGGAGTTCAGCGACTGGGTGGGCACCGCCACCGACCGGGCGCTCGAGGAGCCGCTGCCCAACTCCTCGCTCGACAAGCTCACCGGCACCCCCACGGTGATCGTGCAGGGTGTGCAGTACCAGGGCGACCTCGCCGACGCCGCGGCCTTCGAGACCTTCGTCATGGAGCAGGCCACCGCCACCAGCAACACCACCGGCGGCGAGCCCACCGGAGAGAGCACCCCGGCACCGGCCGAGTAGGCATCCGCTCGGCCTGACGAAGGAGGCGGCGTGAGGAACAAGACCGATACCGGCCAGCCGGCGCGGCCGCGCGTGTACGGCGCCGTCGTCGACGACGCCACCCGGTGCGCGCACTACAACGGGCCCACCGACATCGTCGCGATCAAGTTCCACTGCTGCGGGCGGTTCTACCCGTGCTTCCAGTGCCATGCCGACGCCGAGACGCACACCGCAACACAGTGGCCGCCCGGCGACTGGGCCGAGCGGGCCATCCTCTGCGGCGCCTGCGGACACACCCTGAGCATCGATGAGTACCGGGGCGTCGCCGGCTGCCCGGCCTGCGGGTCGGCCTTCAACGACGGATGCCGCCTGCACGCCCACCTGTACTTCGAGGTGCCGGCACCGGCGGCGTGATCACGACGGGCCGGCGCCCCCGCCGGCTACATCGGGCCGGCGTGCTCGGTCAACCAGGCGTACGGGTCGATGGCGGTGACGCCGTCGAGGTGGAGCTCCAGGTGCATGTGCGGCCCGGTGCTCTGCCCGGTGCTGCCGACGTTGCCGATCAGCTGGCCGGCAATGACGGACTGCCCCTTGCTCACGGCGGCAGAGCCGGCGAGCATGTGCCCGTAGGTGCTCGTCACCTTCTGGCCGTTGACGACGTGATCGATCATGACGTGCACGCCCAGGCCGCCGTTGTCGGACGCGGTGACCGAGCTCACCACGCCGTCGGCGATCGAGCCGATCGGGGTGCCGACGCCGGGGTTCATGTCCAGGCCGTCGTGGAAGGTGGAGCAACCGGAACACGGCGCGGATCGGGGACCGTACCCGTCGGAGATCCGGGTGACCCCGGCAAAGGGCCACAGCACCGCGGCGACGACCGGGGCCGCCGCGGCACTCGCGGCGGGGGCGGCGACAGCGGCGGGCGCGGCAACGGCCATCGGCGGCGGCGGCGGGATCTCCTTGGCGGTGAAGGTGTCGGCCTGCACCTCCACGGGCGCCTCAGCGGACACCGTGATGCTCTGCACGGGGCCGGCGCTGAGCCGACTGGCGGCGGCGTCATCCGCCACCCGGTCCGCAACTGTGCTCGGCGCCACGCTCGGGTCGAGGTGGGCGGCCTGTGCGGGCAGCGCGCCCATGGCGGTGAGCATGGCCACGAGAGACATGGCGGTGGCCGCAGCGGCCTGCCGGCGGCGCGGGCGGATGGGCGCCTGCACGAACCCGGTGCGCCTAGCCCCGCGCATAGGCCGCCGGGGTCGGGCGCCAGGCGCGCACGGGAGCAGTCGAAATCAACATGGGGAACTCTCTGGTCGAGTGGGAACAGTACGTAAGGATCCACCAGACCTCCAGAGAGGTCGTTCGCCGGCCGGCGAGCGCAGGCGCGCCGGTACACGGCGGAACAGCGGCACCGAGACCGGGACCGCCGACGGGAATCCAACGCCGCGGCGGCATCATCGACCCGGGCGAAGAAAGTGACGTTACGTCAGCTATCTGGAAAAACCATGTGTATTCATGCAAACGCAGGCAGAGCGCGTGCCGGTCGGCTCAGCCGCGGGTCACCGGGATCTTCGACCGATGCTCCGACCGCTCGGCCACGGGCACCCGCACCTCGAGCACGCCGTCCCGGTAGCTGGCCGACACGTCGCTGTCCTGGCTGCCGGCGGGCAGCGGGATGTCGCGAGCGAACGATCCGTAGCGGAACTCGGTACGGTAGCCGCCCTTCTCCTTGTGCTCGGTGCGTTCCTGGCGTTCGGCCCTGATGTGCAGCACCCCGTCGGAGACCGACACGTCGACATCCGTCTCCGGGTCGATGCCGGGCATCTCCGCCTTCACCACCATCGTGCTGCCGTCCTGGAACTCCTCCACCCGGATCCCGGGCGAATCCCAGTCGCCCTCAAAAAAGCGTCGTACCGAGTCGGGGAGCTCGAATCGGTCGCGGCGTGCTACTCCTCCAGCCATCATGCATCTCCTTGAGTCTGGCCTGCTTTCGCTGCACACAGTACCCCCGCGCACCGGCGCCCGCCGATGCGACTCAGAGCAGGTTGGCGGCCCGCAGGTCGGCCTTCAGGCGCGGGGTCACCGGGTCGGCCAGGTCGTCGTACTCGCGGTGGCCGCGCAGGTATGACGCGGTGAACGGGCAGATCGCCACGACCCGCAGCTGCCGGGCGCGCACATCGGCGAGGGCGCCGGCCACCAGGGTCGAGGCGAGCCCCTTGCCGGCCTGGCTCATGTCGATCTCGGTGTGCACGAAGACGCGCTGGGAGCCGTGATCAACATAACTCGTGAAACCCACCCGCACCCCGTCGAGCAGCAGCACGTACCGGTGCTCCGCTTCTGAAATGTCGACGGTGCGTTGTTCGTCCGGCCGGTTCGGGGCGCTCGGGGAGGAGGTGCTCATCTACCCAGTCTGCCCACCGTCAGGATGGATGCAAGTCCCGGACGGTGCCGGTAGCTCCTACTCGGCGGCCGGGGCCGCCGGCCCGGGTGCCGCATCCGCGCCGACGCCGTCGACGGCGTCACCCTTCGGCCTCCCGCGCCGGAACGTGGACCGCTTGGGCTGTTCCTTGAGCTGGCGGCGCACGTCGTCGAGGATGTCCGTGACGGTCATCAGGTCGGTGTGGCTGAGCCGGTCGAAGAGCATCTCCCGCACCAGGTTGACGTAGCCGGGGATGCCCGCCCGCAGCACATCGAGGCCGGCCGCGGTGACGTGGGCGATCACCGACCTGTCGTCGTCGGGGGCGGGCCCCCGCAACACCAGGGCCTTGCGCTCGAGCTGGCCCACCTGGTAGGTGAGCCCGCTGCGGGAGACGGTGAGGGCGTCGGCGATGTCGGTCATGCGCCGACCATCGGTGCCGGCCTCGCCGATGCGCAGGAGGATCTCGAACTGCGCCAGGGTGAGCCCCACGCTGTCCCGCAGATTACGGTCGGCCGCGTACTGCACGATGTTCGACGTCTCGAAAAGTGCCGCCCAGGCGCGCATTTCATCGGCCGAAATGGTCGGTTCGGGAATTCCCATGCGCGGTCCTAACGTTGCCGTATGTATAGAGTTGTTTCGAATACGAAGCACTTTTATCGGAGCGCTCACCACGAGCGCTCAGTCCAGTGTCCTCCGCTCTACCCGAAAGAAGACAATCATGACCACCGCCATTTACACCGCATCCGCCACTTCCTGGGGCGGACGCACCGGCAAGGTCGTCACCAGCGACAACAAGCTCGACCTCGACCTGTCGATCCCCAAGGACATGGGAGGCGACGGCGGGCCCGGAACCAACCCCGAGCAGCTCTTCGCCAGCGGCTGGGCGGCCTGCTTCCATAACGCCCTGAAGGCCACCGCCCGTCAGAACAAGATCGACGTCTCCGAGTCCGCGGTCACCCTCACGGTGAACCTGGTCGGCAGCATGGCCACGGGCCTGGACTTCGAGGTCACCATCGAGGCGCAGATCCCGGGTGCAGACCCGGCCACCGCGCAGGCCGCCATGGAGGCCGCACACGCGGTCTGCCCGTACTCGCGCGCGACCCGCGGCAACCTCGCCGTCAAGCTCAGCGTCGTCACCGACGAGGACTGACCCCAACTGTTCCCCAAGCGGACTAGTGCGCCCGGTACACCGGCCGCAGTTGTCCGAACGGGCAACAGTTACGGCCCGCGCCGAGCTCCGCCCGCCGGTGAAACCGGAGCGCAGCCCAGCACCGATCGGTGCTGGACTGCGTTCTCGGGGTTGCTTTACGCGGCCTGCGGGGTCCCGGTGGCGGCGACGAGGCCGGCGACAACCGCGTCCAGCTGGCCGACAACCTCGGCGTCATCCTTCGGGTGCACGTCGGCGAAGCGCACGACGGAGCCGGGGATCGCGAGCTTGATGTCGTCCAGCACGGTGGCGCCGGCGATGCCGAGAGCCTTGCGGGCCTCATCCTGGGCCCACACTCCGCCGAACTGGCCGAAGGCGCTGCCGATCACGGCGACGGGCGTGCCGACGAGCTGGCTTGCACCGTACGGGCGTGATGCCCAGTCGATGGCGTTCTTCAACACGGCGGGGATCGTGCCGTTGTGCTCGGGCGTGACGACCAGGATCGCGTCGGCGGTGCCGATGGCGGCGCGGAAGTCGGTCACCGACTGCGGAACCGTGCTCTCGGT
>Ga0247806_10000444_pt1 | contig 26271 bp, 21 predicted proteins | sample UWRJL059202B1_FD_179935 | JGI IMG/M metagenome (GOLD analysis project Ga0247806, IMG submission 179935) | Plant litter microbial communities from Arlington Agricultural Research Station in Wisconsin, United States - UWRJ-L059-202B-1 | ecosystem: Environmental > Terrestrial > Plant litter >... | reverse complement strand
GTGAAAAATCCCGGCGTGATGGCGAGACCCGGTCTCACCCCTCTAACCCTTCGCGCGTAAAACGAGACTACGGTCTTGCCATCGCTCGCTCAAACGAAAACCGCACACAGGCGGCGCTTCGGCACGTCTTGTGTTGAACAGAGCCGCCCAATCAGGGCAGGAACACATCCACCCGCATGCCTTCACCCGGCTTGCTCTTGATCGACAGCTGGCCGCGGTGGCGGTTGACGATGTGCTTGACGATCGCCAGGCCCAGGCCGGTGCCCTTTTTCTTGCGGCTGGCATCGGCGTCGATGCGGTAGAACCGCTCGGTCAGGCGCGGCACGTGCTCGGGCTCGACGCCCGGACCATGATCGATGACGGTGATCTGGTGGGCATAGCCGGCGCGGGTCGACGGGCTGAGGCTGATCTCGACGAACTTGCCGTCGGCGCCATATTTGACGGCATTTTCCAACAAATTCTCGAACACCTCGTAAAGCTGGCCGCGATCGCCAGTCGCCGTCGAGGCGCCCTCGAACAGTGTCAGCCGGATTTCGACATTGGCCGCCCGCGCCTGCATCATCAGGCCCTCGCGCACTTCGCGCAGCAGGCCGGCCAGTTCAATCGTGCCGGAGGGGCGCACGTGCTGGTGCATCTCGATGCGCGACAGGCTCAACATATCGTCGATCAGCTTGCTCATCCGCTCGGCCTGGCCGCGCATGATGCCCAAAAATTTCTCGCGCGCCACGGCGTCCTTGGCCGCCGGCCCCAGTAGCGTATCGATGAACCCCAGCAGCGAGGCGAGCGGCGTGCGCAATTCGTGGCTGGCATTGGCGATGAAATCGCTGCGCAGCGCCTCGACGCGCTTGAGCTCGGTCAGGCTCTGGAACGTCACGATCAGCTGGCGCTCCTCGTCGTCGAACCAGTCGAGGCCGGGACGCAGCAGCGGCGCCACCACGACCTTCTCCCAGGTCTCGGACGGAATGGTCTCATGCAGCTCGATACTGCGGCTGACACCCGTACGATTGGCGATCTCGATGGCCTGCACCAATTCGGGATTGCGCATCGAAAAGGTCAAGGGATTGCCGGTGCCGAGCGCCGGAAACTGCCGCCGCGCTGCAACATTGGCGTGCACCACTGCGGCCCGCCGATCGAGCACGATGCAGGGGTCGGTCAGCGCATCGGCGAAATTTGCCACCGAATTGTCCGGCGCCGGCAACGGTGGCAGCAGGATCTCGGCGGGCTGCGCCACCGTCACCGTGACGCCGCTGGCCAGCAGCGCGACGGCAATGACCACCCCCGCATACCCTAGCGCCGCAGCGCCAAGGCTCAGCCCATCAAACAGGATCAGCCCTGCGAACACACCGAAAATGCCCGTCAGCAGGCCAGCCTGCGCAACGATGCGGGTCAGCGCCAGGTTAAGGCGCGACAGCGGGCGGACATGCTCTGGCGGGTTGAAGTTGGGCTGGTCCATAAACTTAAAATGATCAGGGTGCCGGGATGCCCCTTGTGTTCAATCTCTAGCCTATAGCACGATCGATATGACAATGGAGCGACACAGTGACCGACCCTTTTGACGGCTTCGACATCGAAAATCCGCAGCTTCCCAAATCGATCAAGAAGCACGCCATGGCGTCGGGCGGCTATCCCTACGCGGACAAGCTCGACAGCAAGATTTATGATGCGCACATGTATGCGCTGCAAAAGCAGCTGGTGCTGCTGCAGGCTCATCTCGCAGCAACCGGCGAGCGGGTGATGATTGTCTTCGAGGGTCGCGACGCCGCCGGCAAGGGCGGCACCATCAAGACCTATCTGGAAAATCTCAACCCGCGCTACAACCTCATCGCGGCCCTGCCCAAGCCGAACGACAGGGAAAGCACGCAATGGTATTTCCAGCGCTATGTCGACTGGATGCCCGCCGGCGGTGAAACCGTGCTGTTCGACCGTTCCTGGTATAACCGGGCCGGCGTCGAGCGCGTCATGGGCTTTTGCACCCCCGCGCAAACCGAGCACCTGCTGCAGGAAGCGCCGGAATTCGAAAAGCGCATCACCCGCGATGGCATCCATTTCTTCAAATTCTGGCTCACCATCGGGCGCGAAATGCAGCTCAAGCGCTTTCACGACCGCCGCCACGATCCGCTCAAAGTCTGGAAACTGTCGCCGGTGGATATCGAGGCGCTCGGCCAGTGGGATGCCTATACCGCGGCGCGCGACGAGATGCTGCGCCGCACCGATTCCGCGCACGCGCCCTGGATGGTGATCCGCGCCAACGACAAGCGGCGCGGCCGCATCGCCGTGATCCAGCACGTGTTGCGCCAGCTGCCCTTCGCGGGCCAGGATATGTCGGCGATCGGGGAGGTCGACAAGCAGATCGTCATGGCGGCCGAAGATTTCCTCGACCTGCAAAAGACCGATTAGGCTGAGTCGAGGCGCCGTGCGGCGAGGTCCAGTGGCCGGGCCTTGCCACGCACTTCGCCGGCAGAAGCAGGGTCATTGACAGTTTTGTGAATTATCGCCCTACTAGGGCATTGAACATCATCTAGGGCGGGGCACCGTGGTCGTCAGCAGGCAAAGTTCAGTGCTGGTGTCCAATGCGCGCGGCGCCTCGCCTTTTGTGATCGTCTGCGATCATGCCTCCAACCGCATTCCCGACAAATACGGCGATCTGGGCCTGTCCCAGATCGAGCGCGCCAGCCACATCGCCTGGGACCCGGGCGCGCTGGCGGTCAGTCGCGCCCTGTCGACCCTGCTCGATGCGCCGCTGGTGCAGTCCACCGTCTCGCGGCTGATCATCGACTGCAACCGGGCCCTCGACGCCAAGGATTTGATCTGGACGCTATCGGAGGCCACCCCGATCCCGGCCAACGAAAACCTCGACACCGAGGAGCGCGACTATCGCATCACCCATTTTCACCGGCCCTATCACGCCTCGATCGAGACCCTGCTCGAAGCCCGCCGTCACGCGGGCCTGCAAACCATCCTTGTCTGCATGCACTCGTTCACCCCGGTTTATCATGACGTGCCGCGCCCTTGGCCGATCGGGCTGATCCACGGCCTCGACACGCAGTTTACCCAGGCGCTGTACGACGCCCTCAAGGCGGACGATCCGGACCTGAACGTGGGCTGGAACGAGCCTTATGCAGCGCTCAACGGCGTGACGCTGACGCTCGAGAAACATGGCGATGGCCGGGGCCTTGAGGCGACCATGATCGAAATCCGGCACGACGAAATTCTCGAACCGTCCGGGGTGGACCTTTGGTCGTCCCGGTTGGCCCGGTGTCTTGTTGCCGCGCGAGGGGCGCGCAAGGGGGCACTGGCAGGCTGACTTCATCCTAGGGGCATTCAACGGGGGACGTGACGATGGCTGAGAACCGACAGGTCGGCAGTGTTGCTTATGCGACGCGCGACAAGGACTATTTCGAAAAACGCGGCCTGCAACGCTATGCCGGCATCTGGTCGCTGTGGGCGCTCGGCGTCGGCGCGGTGATCTCCGGCCATTTCTCGGGCTGGAACTTCGGTTTCACCACCGGCGGCTGGGGCGGCATGGTCGTTGCTGCCGGCATCATCGCGATCATGTATCTGGGCCTCGTCTCCTCCATCGCCGAGATGAGCCCGGCTCTGCCGCACACCGGCGCCGCCTATTCGTTTGCCCGCACATCGATGGGCCCATGGGGCGGCTTCATCACCGGCCTGTTCGAAAACGTCGAATACGTGCTGACCCCCGCGGTGATCGTCACTTTCATTTCGGGCTATTTCGGCTCGATCACCGGGCTCGATACCGCCTGGTATCCGCTGCTCTGGGTGGTGTTCTACGCCCTGTTCCTGGCGCTCAACATCTTTGGCGTCGCGCTCAGCTACAAGGTCACGCTCGTCGTGACGCTGATTTCGCTGGCGGGCCTGGTGTTCTTCTGGTTCAGCGCCTTCCCCCATATCGACTTTGGCCGCTGGGCCCTCAACATCGGCGTCGGACCCGATGGCGGCGCAGTCGAATTGCCCGAGGGCAATGGCTCGTGGTTCCCCTTCGGCTGGCAGGGCGTCCTCGCGTCGCTGCCCTTCGCAGTCTGGCTGTTCCTCGCCATCGAGCAGGTGCCATTGGCCGCCGAGGAATCCGTCGATCCCAAACGCGATCTGCCGCGCGGCATTCTGCTGGGCTTCTGCACGCTGTTGCTCAGCGCGTTCATGATCGTACTGCTCAATCCGTCCATCGCCGGCGTCGGCAGCTTTGCGCTGGGCTCGTCGCTTGAGCCCGCACTCGATGGCATCCGCGCCATCTATGGCGATGCGGCAGCGCCGCTGTTCGGCGTGGTGGCGTTGATCGGGCTCGTCGCCTCGTTCCACACCATTCTTTATGCGCAGGGCCGGCAGGTCTATTCGCTCAGCCGCGCCGGGTATTTCCCATCGGCGCTGTCGCGCACGCATGATCAATACAAGACCCCGCACATCGCCATGTTCGCCGGCGCCACGCTGGGTCTCATCGTCATGCTCGCCATCTGGTTCGTCAACGGCGGTGGCGGTCCGGGCGAAACGCAACTGGGCGACGACATCATCGGCTCGGTGCTGCTTAACATGGCCGTGTTCGGCGCCATGCTGAGCTACATCATGCAGGCCCTCAGCTTCATCATCCTGCGGCGCAACCAGCCCAATATCGAACGGCCATTCCGCTCGCCGGTGGGCATTCCTGGCGCGGTTTTGACGATCATCATCGCGGCTGTGACGCTGTTCTACCAGCTGCAGGACCCCAATTTCTTCAAGGGCGTCATCTGGGTCGTACTGTGGTGCGCCGTCGGTGTCGTCTACTTCGGGGTCTTCGGCCGCCATAAGCTGATCCTGTCGCCCGAAGAAGAGTTCGCGCTCGAACACCGGGCCTAGCAATTTCGGGGCTGCGGTCACGCGCCGCGGCCCTCCCACCCACGGTGAACTGCGCAGCGCCATAACGAGGAGAACTCCCATGCCTTACACCCTGGCCGAGCTCAAGAAAGACGTCGCTGCCGGCACCATCGACACCGTGCTGGTCGCCTTTCCGGACATGCAGGGCCGCATGATCGGCAAGCGTCTGCAGGGCGAGTTCTTCCTCGAAACCGCCAATGACGAAACCCACGGCTGCGATTACCTCTTGGCCGACGACATCGACATGGAGCCGGTCCCCGGCTACGAGGCCGCCAATTGGGGCAAGGGCTATGGCGATTTCGTCATGAAGCCGGACCTCACCACGCTGATGAAAGCAACATGGCTCGAAGGCACCGCGCTTGTGCTGTGTGATCTGTCGGATCACCACCATCACAAGCCCATTCCGCACAGCCCGCGCGCCATTCTCAAGGCGCAGATCGGGCGCCTCGCCGCCCTCGGCTACACCTGCAATGCCGCGACCGAGCTCGAATTTTACCTGTTCGACGAGGATTATCGCACCATTGCCCAGAAGGGTTACGCCAAGGCGCGGACCTCGGGCGATTACATCCAGGATTACCACATCTTCCAGACCACCAAGGAAGAAGGCGTCATGCGGGCCCTGCGCAAGCATCTGCAGGCCTCGGGCATTCCCGTCGAATCCTCCAAGGGCGAATGGGGCCCCGGACAGGAAGAAATCAACGTCAAATACGCCGATGCCCTCACCATGGCCGACCGCCATGTGGTGCTCAAAAACGCCACCAAGGAAATCGCCTGGGCCCAGGGCAAGGCCGTCACCTTCATGGCAAAATGGGATTTTGCCCTCGCCGGCTCATCGAGCCACATCCACATGTCGCTGGCCGATAAATCCGGCAAGCCGCTGTTCGCCGATGGCAAGGACGAGCGCGGCATGAGCGATCTGATGAAGCATTTCATGGCCGGCCAACTCGCCTATGCCAGCGACATCACCTATTTCCTCGCGCCTTACATCAACAGCTACAAGCGCTTCCAGGCCGGCACCTTCGCCCCCACCAAGGCTATCTGGTCGCCCGATAACCGCACCGCCGGCTTCCGCCTCTGCGGCGAACACTCCAAATCCATCCGCGTCGAATGCCGCATCGGCGGCGCCGACCTCAACCCCTATCTCGCCCTGGCCGCCCTGATCGCGGCCGGCATCGAGGGCATCGAGGAAAAACTAACCCTCGAACCCGCCTTCGTCGGCGACGCCTATAACACCGCCCAACTCAGAGAAATTCCCAAGACCCTGCGCGCCGCCACCGAAAACCTCAAGAATTCAGCCATGCTCAAGGACGCCTTCGGCGAAGCCGTCGTCGCCCATTACGTCCACACCGCCGAATGGGAACAAGCCGAATACGACCGCCGCGTCACCGATTGGGAACTGAAGCGCGGGTTCGAGCGGAGCTAAGGTCTCCTTGCTGACACAGAATGGATCACATACTCGATGGCACCCCGGCTCGAGGCCGGAATGACACCGTGGGTTGAACGAGTTCGGAAAACATGACTGACACCGTAAAAATCATCTCCCCCATCGACGGCAGCGTTTATGCCGAGCGGCCGGTGGCCAGCGCTGTGGACATCGAGGCGTCGGTGATCCGGGCCAAGGCGGCGCGTCATGCCTGGGGCGAGACGACGATCCCCGAACGCCAGAAAATCCTGACCCATTTCGTCGATGCGCTGCTGCTGATGAACGATGACATCGTGCCAGAGCTCGCCTGGCAGATGGGCCGTCCGGTCCGCTTCGGCGGTGAAAAACGCGGCGTCGAGGAACGCGCGCGCTATATGATCGAGTTGGCAGCCGAAGCGCTTGCCCCGGTTGAAAAGCCCGGCAAAGAAGGCTTTACCCGCTTCATCACCCGCGAGGCGCTCGGCACGGTGATGGTCATCGCGCCCTGGAATTATCCGTTCCTCACTGCGGTCAATTCCATCGTCCCGGGCCTGATGGCGGGTAATGCCATCATCTTGAAGCACGCGAGCCAGACCCTGCTGGCCGGCGAACGCTTCGCTGCCGCTGCCGAGCGCGCCGGCTTGCCTGTCGGCCTGTTTCAAAATCTTGTGCTGGGCCATGCCGACACCGAAAAGCTGATCGCATCCGGCGACATCGACCACGTCAATTTCACCGGATCCGTCGAAGGCGGCCGCCGCATCGAACAGGCCGCGGCCGGCACATTTGCCACCCTCGGGCTCGAACTCGGCGGCAAGGACCCGGCCTATGTCCGCGCCGATGCCAATCTCGACCACGCCGTCGAGAACCTCGTCGATGGCTCGTTCTTCAACTCCGGCCAATCCTGTTGCGGCGTCGAGCGCATCTATGTCCACGAAGCCGTCTACGACAAATTCGTCAATGGGTTCATCGACACCGCCAAGGGCTGGACGCTGGGCAATCCGCTCGATGCCGACACCATCGTCGGCCCGATGGCGCGCGCCTCGTTTGCCGACCATGTGCGCCAGCAAACCGACGAAGCGATCCGCTCCGGCGCCACGCGTCACCTCAACACAAGGCACGAACTGGACGGCGCGGGCTCGCCCTACCTGGCGCCCGAAGTGCTCACCAACGTCAATCACCAGATGTCCGTCATGCGCGACGAAAGCTTCGGTCCCGTCGTCGGCATCATGAAGGTCAGCGACGACGCCGAAGCGATCGCTTTGATGAACGACAGCCCCTATGGCCTGACCGCATCGCTTTGGACCCAGGATCTCGACGCCACGGCCAAACTCGGCGCGCAGATCCAGACCGGCACGGTCTACGCCAATCGCTGCGATTATCTCGATCCGGCGCTGGTCTGGACCGGCGTCAAGGACACCGGCAAGGGCGGTGGCCTGAGCGAAATCGGCTACGCCAATTTGACCCAGCCAAAGTCATACCACCTGAAGAAAGTCTAGCATCCAAACCCACCCCACACTCGATGTCACCCCGGCCTTGAGCCGGGGCCCATCCCGAGATCACGCCACAGCCGCAAGGTCGACCGTACAAGCCACCTGGCGGCAGGACCAGCATCTCGAGATGGATCCTGGCTCAAGGCCGGAATGACACCGTGGGTGGGAGAAGACCAAAGATAACCGAGGCCACAATGACCAAAGCCAACTGGAATTACCCAACCGCCATCAAGTTTGGCCCCGGCCGCATCGCCGAACTGCCCGAGGCACTAAAAACCGCAGGGATCACCAGGCCGCTGCTGGTCACCGATGCCGGGCTGGTCAACCTGCCGGTCACCCAGAAGACCATCGCAATGCTGAAAGACGCCGGCATTCCGGTTGGGGTGTTTGCCGATGTCAAACCCAACCCGATCTCTGCAAATGTCGAAGCCGGCATAAAAGTCCTGCGCGAAGGCGGCCATGATGGCGTCATCGCCTTCGGCGGCGGCTCGGGCCTCGATGTGGGCAAGGTCATCGCTTTCATGGCCGGTCAAACCCGCCCGATGTGGGATTTCGAAGACGTTGGCGACTGGTGGACCCGCGCCGATCCTGCCGGCATTTTCCCCATTGTCGCTGTCCCGACCACAGCGGGCACCGGCTCCGAAGTCGGTCGCGCCGGCGTCATTACGGATGAAACCACCCACACCAAGAAGGTGATTTTTCACCCCCTGATGATGCCCAAGGTGGTCATCGCCGATCCCGAACTGACCGTGGGCATGCCCAAATTCATCACCGTGGGCACCGGCATGGACGCGCTCGCCCATTGCCTCGAAGCCTATTGCGCCCCCGGCTATCACCCCATGGCCGACGGCATTGCGGTCGAAGGCATTCGCCTCGTGATGGAAAACCTGCCCAAGGTCGTCGCCGATCCCAACGACATCGAAGCACGCGGCCATCTGATGAGCGCCGCCGCCATGGGCGCCACCGCCTTCCAGAAGGGCCTCGGCGGCATTCACGCGCTGAGCCATCCGGTCGGCGCGCTCTATGACACCCATCACGGCATGACCAACGCCGTCTTCATGCCCTATGTGCTGGCCGCCAATCGCCCCGCTATCGAAGCCAAACTGGCGCGCCTTGCCGCCTATCTCGGCCTCGCCCCAAGTTTTGAAGCCTTCCAGCACGCCATCATCGGCCTGCGCCTCCGCCTCGACGTGCCGCATACCCTCGCCGAGTTCAAGGTCGACAACGCCAAGCGCGATCTCATCGCCGACATGGCCATCGTAGACCCCACCGCCGGCGGCAACCCGGTGAAACTGACGCGCGAACTCGCACTGGACATGTTCGACCGGGCCATGGAGGGGCGGGTTTAGCCACCCGATGTCAAGAGTTCACTAATATCACCACACCCACGGTGTCACCCCGGGCTTGACCCGGGGCCCATCCTCCAATGCCGGCTCAGGGCACTGACGCTTAGTCCGTGCTATTTCGTGCATCTCAAGATGGGCCCCGGGTCGAGCCCGGGGTGACATCGCGTTTGCTGCGGCACATCGCTCAAAAGCGATAGCTCAGTTTTCCTCCACGACCTCCGCAACCGTCTCCTTCACCCCGATCTCGAACAGGCTATCGAGATGGGTCGCGACCGTTTCGCCAAAGGTCTGGTTCTCCGCCAGATCGGTGCCGAACACTTCGGTCAGCGCGGCGAGGCCAATGTAAAGCTCCTCGGCGTCATCGATCGCGTCAGCCGCAATCGCCATCATCCGCATCGCCAGCGGATCGCGCACGTCGATGGTGTCGCCGTTTTCGTCGATCCCAACCACATAGCGCATCCACGCCGCGACCCCGAGCCCCAGCCGCTCGAACGGCAGCCCGGCGTCCAGCCGATCCCGGATCGTCCCCAGCAAACGCTGCGGCAGTTTCTGGCTGCCATCCATGGCAATCTGCCACGTCCGGTGCTTGAGCGCCGGATTGCGGAACCGCTCCAGCAGTTGATCGCGATACGCCCCCAGATCGACGCCCGGCATGTCGAGCGTCGGCATGGCCTCATCGGTCATCAGCCCATGGATCAGCGCGACGAAACTATCATCTGACATCACGTCCGAAATATATTCGTAGCCCGCCAGATATCCCAGATACGCCATCGTCGAGTGACTACCATTGAGCATGCGCAGTTTCATGCGCTCGAACGGCTCGACGTCATCCACCAGTTGCGCCCCCACCGTTTCGAACGGCGGCCGGCCCTGCGGAAAGTCGTCCTCGATCACCCATTGGGTAAACGGCTCGGTCATGATCGGCCAGGCGTCTTCCACCCCGGTCAATTCAGCGACCATCGCCCGGTCCGCGTCGGTGGTCGATGGCACGATGCGATCCACCATGGTGCCGGGAAACGCCACCTCGCCCAGGTTCACGCCGCGCAGTTCGGCAAATTTGGTGACGATGCGTTTGACCGTCGCGCCGTTGCTCGGCAAATTGTCGCAACTCATCACCGCAAACGGGGCAACCCCGGCCGCATTGCGCCGCACCAGCGCCTCGACGAGCAAACCCGGCGCCGACCGCGGCACATCCGGGTTAGCCAGATCATGCACGATATCGGGATGGCGCTGGTCCAGTTCCCCCGTCGCCGGATCGTGGCAATAGCCCTTTTCGGTCACGGTCAGCGACACGATGAGGATCTGCGGGCTCGCCATCAGCGCCAGCAATTCCTCGCGCTGCGTATTGGCGTCGAGCACGCGCAAAATGGATCCGATCACCCGCGGATGAGTGCCCGAGGCATCACGCACCGCCACGGTAAACAGCCCGTCCTGCGGCTCCAGCGCCTCTTTGGTATCAGGCCGGCGCAGACTGGCGCCGACAATGCCCCAATCGGGATGATCCCTCAGCAGATCGTCAACATACACCGCCATATGCGCCCGATGAAACGCGCCGATCCCCAGATGTACGATGCCCGGCGTCACCGTGGCGCGATCGTAATCGGGCACGCGAACGCCGGCGGGCACCTGGGCAAGGGTTTGGGCACTCAAGCGCGTCATGACGAATTCTCCGGATCGATCTGGCGTCACCATAGACAGTTCTCATCTTGTATGGAAGACAGGTGACTTGCGGCACGACTGGCTTTATCGGCATAACCATTGCGCACGCAAGAAGGGGTTTGAGCTTGGCACAGCAGCGGTTCGTCAGCATCGGGGAATGCATGATCGAAATGAGCGGTGGCGAAGACCGGCAATACCGGCTCGGCTATGCCGGCGACACGCTCAACACCGCCTGGTACATGCGCGCTTTGCTCGATGAAACATGGTCGGTTGATTACTTCACCGGCCTCGGCGAAGATCGCTATTCCGGCGATATCCGCGCCTTCCTCGACGCCAACAACATCGGCACGCGCCATATTCGCACCGTCCCCGGCCGTCGCCCCGGGCTCTACATGATCCACCAGGAACATGGCGACCGCCACTTCACCTATTGGCGCGACACCTCCGCCGCCAAGCTTCTGGCCGACGACAAGGAAGCGCTGGCCGCCGCCTGCAAGGGCGCCGATGTCATTTATTTTTCCGGCATTACCCTCGCCATCCTCGCTCCTAAGGCGCGTGGCCGGCTGCTCGGCGCCATTGTCAAGGCGCGCGATGCGGGCGCCAAGATCGTGTTCGACACCAATATCCGCCCGGCCCTGTGGACCAGTCCGCGCGTGATGACCGCCGTGCTGACGGCCGCCGCCACGCTGTGCGATATCGTGCTGCCCACCCATGGCGACGAGGCCCCGCTGTTTGGCGACAAGACCATCGAGGACACCGCCGACCGCTATCTTGAACTGGGCGTCGAAGAAGTCGTCGTCAAGGATGGTGCGGGCGCAGCCCTGATCGCCACGGCCCATGAGCGCGTCAAAGTCGCGCCCCAGCCCAATGCCAATGTCGTCGACGCGACCGGCGCGGGCGACAGCTTCAATGGCGGTTATCTCTCAGCGCGGCTGGCCGGCCAATCCCTCCAACAATCAGCCGAAGCCGGTCACCGCATTGCCGGCGTCGTCATTGGGCAAAAGGGCGCGCTGGTCGACCCCAAATTGCTCGGCTGAACCTCAGAACGAGCGGTCGCCCTGCTCGGCCATATAAGCGATTTCGTCCGCCGTACTGGCCCGCCCCAGCGCCGCATTTCGGAATGGAAAACGCCCGAACCGCGCGATCACGGCGCGATGATTGCGCATGAATTCGAGCTGATCGGCATCGCCCAGCGCCTCGTACAGCCGCACGCCTTCGTCCTGCACGACGAGCGATTCCGCGTGCATGAACGGCAGATAGAAAAACGCCCGCCGCACCGGATCGAGCGCCATATCCGCCCCCGCCGCGATCGCCTCCTGCGCCAGTACCAGCGCCATCTTGTCCTGCGCAAACGCCTCGGCCGAGCCCCGGTGCAATTGCCGCGAAAACTGATCGAGCACGATCACCTCCGCCAGCCGCCCCTCGGCACTCGACCGCCAGCCCCAAGCCTCGCCCAGCGCCACATTCGGATGCGTCTCGCCAAACGCCGCCTCTAGCTCCGCATCGAACTCCGGCTTGCCGCCAAACCAGTCCGCATTGCCATGCTCGACAAACCAGAACCGGATCACGTCTTCGGCTGTGCGCATGCTGATCTCCAATCAAACAGTGATGATCGCCTTGATCAGCCCATTCCGCTCATGCGCCCATTTGGGCAAATTGATCGGCACATCATCGAGGCTCGTCGCATGCGTCGCGAGCTGATCCATCGGCACGCTGCCATTGCGGATCGACGCCACGACATGCTCGAAATCCTCGCGCGTCGCGTTGCGCGAGGCGCGGATGGTCAGCTCGCGCCGGTGGATTTCGGGATCTTCCCAGCTGAGCGTGCCCTTGACCACGCCCACCAATGTCAGCGACCCGCCATTGCGGCAATAGCCCACCGCCTGGTTCATCGCCGGAATGGCGCCAGTCGCGTCGAACACCGCGTCGAACCCGGTCCCCATCTTGTCCTTGAACGCCGCGCCCTCGCGCTCGTCCAGCGCCACCGCGCCAAAACCAAAGCCGCGCGCCGCGTCCAGCTTGTCGGCCGCCGCGTCGAGAATGGTCACATCGGCCCCCGCGATCCGCGCAAAAAACGCCGCCCCTAGTCCGATCGGCCCGCCCCCAACCACCAGCACGCGCCAGCCCGGCTTGAGCTCGGTGCGCCGCACCGCATGGGCGCCAATTGCCAGAAACTCCACCATGGCCGCATCGCGCAGGCTAAGCCCCTCGGCCTTGTACAAATTGGCTTCCGGCATGACGATTTCCTCGGTCATGCCACCATCGCCATGCACGCCGAGCACCGTCAGCGTTTCGCAGCAATTGGTCTTGCCCTCGAGACAGGCCGGACAATGGTAGCAGGGCAGATAGGGATTGATCACCACGGGATCGCCGTTCGAGAGGCTCGTCGCGCCATTGGCGTCCAGCACCACGCCGCTCAGCTCATGCCCCATGATGCGGGGATACTGCAGGAACGGATGCTTGCCCTCGAAGATATGATAATCGGTGCCGCAAATGCCGATATGGGCAATCGCAACCCGCACCCAGCCGGGCTTCAACGTCGGCCGCTCGATATCGATCAACGCCAGCGCGCCCGGCGCAGCACATGAAACAGCCCGCATGAAAAATCCTCCCGGTCTTTGACCGGAAGGACTAACATGTCAGCTTGCAGCGAGGAAGCGGTTAGGCCAGCAGCAGCTTGATCCGATTGCCGGATGGATCGCGCGTTTCGATCCCGCCCTCGATCTGGTCGATCGGCGCGCTGGCGTGGGCCAGCCGCGTCTTGACCGCATCCAGCGTCGCCGCATCGGGCAGCACGATGGTGAACCAGCGCAGCCCGGCAGCACCAGCTGGGGCCAGCGCAGCATTGGGACCGGACCAGATATTGAACGCGATCGTGTGCGGCATGTAATCGAGCCCGACATCGCCCATCCCAAAGGAATGGATCATCAGGAACCCGGCAAAGCCGAGGACATCGCGATAAAAATCCATCGCCAGGCCGAGATCGTTGACGTGGACATGTACGTGCCCGATCCGCGTGCCCGCTGGCATATGTGAGGCGAACTCGGGCGTTGGTCCAATCTCCGCCAGCAACCCCTCAAGGTCGATCGGATCGCGTCCAGAATGGGACTTCCCGTCGGCGGTCACCGCATAGGTCTGCCCTTTGTCGGGATCGCCCAGCGTACCGCGCCAAGGTGTCTCGAAGGTAATCTCGATGCCATTACCATCGAGGTCCCAAAGGTAAATCGCCTCGCTAACCAGATGATCGGTCGGCGAAATCCGCACGTTCCGCTGCAGCGCCCTGACGGCGAGTTGCGCCAGATCGGTACGTTCCGGCACGTGGATTGCGACGTGGTAAAGGCCAATTGTCCGCGGCACGACTGGCCGCGTGGCGTCAGTTTCGAGCACGATCAGCGGCTTGCCGCCCGCACCCAACACCAGCTCGTTTCCAGTTTCCGACAGGAGTTCAAGCCCGATCACATCCTGCCAGATGGCCAGCGCCTTAGCGCGGTCGGTGACCGCAATGTGGACGAGCCCCAGCGTCGTGGTCAGCGGCAGCAGCGGCAAAGATTTGACGTTGGTCTGGACGGATGTGTCGATCATGGCATGGCTCTTTTCGGTGTTACCCATAGATAGGGGCCGCTAACCGTTCACGCCATTGTGGGTGTGTCGAAGGCATTGTTCGCCAATGCATGAGCAATGAACGCCGGAGCAGTGCCCCGGCGTTTGGATTTAAGCAACAAGGCCCTTTGTCAGTTCCAGAGCCTGGAGTTCGAACAACTGGCGATAGATACCGCCACCCAGTCGGATCAGGGTCTGGTGATCGCCTTCCTCGACGATCCGGCCCTTGTCGAACACCAGCAGTCTATCGAGCGAGCGCACGGTCGACAGCCGATGGGCGATGACCAGTGTGGTGCGGCCAACCATCAAGCGCTCCATGGCCTGCTGGATTTGCATCTCGCTCTCGCTGTCGAGGCTGGAGGTCGCCTCGTCGAGGATCAGCACTCTGGCATCGGCGAGGAAGGCCCGGGCAATCGCCACGCGCTGGCGCTCGCCGCCCGACAGCTTGACGCCGCGCTCGCCGACCATGGTCTCGTAGCCCTTGGGCAAGGACTGGATGAAGCCATGCGCATTGGCCTGCATCGCCGCCTGCTCGACCTCGGCACGCGAGGCGCCGGGACGGGCATAGGCAATGTTTTCAGCCAGGGTACGGTGAAACAGGATCGGCTCCTGCTGCACGATGGCGATCTGCGCCCGCAGGCTCGATTGCTGCACATCGGCAATGTTCTGGCCATCGATGGTGATCGCGCCGGAGTTGATGTCGTAGAGCCGCTGGATCAGCTTGACGAACGTCGTCTTGCCCGAGCCGGAATGCCCCACCAGCCCGACGCGCTCGCCGGGTGCAATGGCCACCGAAAAGTCCTTGTACAGCGGTGTCGCGTGCGAGCCGTACTGGAAGGTGACGTCGTCGAAGACGATCGCACCAGCACCGATTTCGATGCGCTTGGCGCCGGGCTTGTCCTCGATGCCGAAAGGCTGCCGGTCGAGCGCGACGAGCTCTTCCATGTCGTTGACCGAGCGCTGCAAATTGCGGATGTGCTGGCCAACGTCGCGCAGGTGACCCTGCAGGACGAAGAACATGGTCAAAACGAAGGTGATGTCGCCCGGTGTCGCGGCCCCTTGCCGCCATAGCAGCAGCGCCGTGCCAAGGATCGCTGCCTGCATCAGGGCCATCATCAGACCCTGGGCGCCACCATTGAGCGTGCCCCGGGTCCAGACGCGCGCCGTACGCTTGCGCCACTTGCCAACGACGCGGGCCAGAATGCCCTCCTCGCGGGTTTCGGCGCCGAAGGCCTTGACCACCGAGTTGCAACTGACCGCATCGGCCAGCGCGCCGCCCATTCGGGTGTCCCACATATTGGCCAGCGCCCCGGCCGGGGCGACGAAGCCAACCGACAGCCAGACCGTGACGGTGACATAGACCAGCGAGCCCAGGCCCACGACGAGACCCATGACGGGCCAGACCGAGCCGAGGATGAAGGTTGCGCCCAGCAGCATGACGATGGACGGCCATAGCGCGATCAGCAGCGTGTCGTTGAGCAGATCGAGCGCGCCCGATCCGCGGGTGATCTTGCGCACGGTGGAGCCGGCGAAGCTGTTGGCGTGCCAATCGGTCGAAAAGCGCTGCACCCGCACGAAAGCGTCCGCGATGACGTCGGTCATGATGCGCAGCGTGAAGGTGATAAGATTGAAGAACACGAATTGCCGCAGGATGACCGAGCCGAGATAAAGCCCGGCCATGGTGACGAAGGCCGTGACGGCAGGCACCCAGAAGCTGTCGTCCTGACCGCTGCCAGAGGCCACGGCATCGACCAGCCGCCCGGCGAAGATCGGGCTGAAGGCTTCGGCCAGCGTTGCCCCCAGCACCAGCAGCCCGATGAAGGCCGCGCGCAGGGGCTGCTTTTGCCAGTGACGAAAGGTGAAGCCGAGCACGTCGCGAAAGGCGTCGGCGCGGAAATCGAGCTTGATGGCACTCATGATGACAGTCCAGTCCCGTTATCCGGCGACTGGCCCTTGCAGATAGAGAAAGAGAGGCACAGCCGGATCAGGGGCAGGATGATCGGATGGATCAAACAGGCTGTGATGGAAATTCCGCTGGCGGCGCCCGAAAACGGCGGGCCGCGACTGGCATTGACCTAAGGTCGGTGCGAGCCATATGGGGGACGCTTCATGAATACTGCCATACAACGCCTCCCTTGTTCGACTGTGGCGGTGAACGGTTTGTAGCCAAAGCGTTCGATCTTGCCAACTGGCTTTTAGCGGCTTGCCGTGACGGTGTTACCGCAAAGACACGGCGTCATGCGCGCTGGCATCTGGCTTGAGCGAGAATTTTGCAGGTGCTGACTGACATTGGCCCCAAAGCCGGGCTAGGCTCCTGACCAAGCGATTCAATCCCACACGAGATTTGCACCATGACCACCTCTCCCATCGATCCCGTCCAGCTCGACAAGCTTGCCCAGGTGGCCATCAAGGTCGGGCTGCAACTGGCCGAGGGGCAGGATCTGGTGATGACGGCGCCGATGACCGCCGCGCCGCTGGTCCGCCGCATCACCGAGCACGCCTACAAGGCCGGTGCCGGGCTGGTCACCACGATCTATTCGGACGAGGAAACTACCCTCGCCCGCTACAAATACGCCAACGACCAGAGCTTCGACAAAGCCGCTGGCTGGCTTTATTCGGGCATGGCCGAGGCCTACAAGAACAACGCCGCGCGCCTCGCCATTTCGGGCGACAACCCGATGATGCTGGCCGGCCAAGACCCCGACAAGACCTCCCGCGCCATGCGGGCCAACTCGACGGCCTACAAACCGGCGCTGCAGCTGATCACCAGCTTCGTCATCAACTGGAACATCGTGTCCTATCCGACCCCGGCCTGGGCCAAGCTGGTGTTTCCAAACGACAGCGAGGACGTCGCGGTCGGCAAGCTGGCGGATGCCATCTTCAAGGCCAGCCGCGTCGATCGCGAAGATCCCATCGCCGCCTGGGCTGAGCACAATACCAACCTCAAGGCGCGCTGGACCTGGCTCAACGGCAAGTCCTTCTCGGCGCTCAAATACACCGGACCCGGCACCGATTTGACAGTGGGCCTGGCCGATGGCCATCGCTGGAAGGGTGGCGCGTCCGAAGCCAAGAACGGCATCACCTGCAATCCCAATATTCCGACCGAGGAAGTCTTCACCACGCCGCATCGGCTGCGCGTCGACGGCTATGTGGCCGCGACCAAGCCACTGAGCCACAATGGCGCGCTGATCGAGGAGATGCAGGGGCGCTTCGAGGGCGGCCGGCTGGTCGAACTCAAGGCCTCCAAGGGCCAGGACATCTTCAACAAGGTGCTCGACACCGACGAGGGCGCCCGACGTCTGGGCGAAGTGGCGCTGGTGCCGCATTCCTCGCCGATTTCAGCCTCGGGCATATTGTTCTTCAACACGCTGTATGACGAGAACGCCTCCTGCCACATTGCGCAGGGCCAGTGCTATTCGGATTGCTTCGTCGGCGGCAAGGACATGACACAGGAGCAGATCAACGCCCAGGGCGGCAACACCTCGAACATCCACATCGACTGGATGATCGGCTCGGACAAGATCGACATCGACGGCGTCAATGCCGATGGCAGCACCGAGCCGGTGATGCGCCAGGGCGAATGGGCGCTCTAGTCAGACAAGTTTGGCGACGGCGTTGCCTGGGCACTCGCCGCTCCCGCGCGTTGTAAGCCTGTTAACCAAGCGGGCATAAGCCTTCGGACGACCCCATGGTTTGCCATGGGGTCGTTTTGCTTTTTCGAGGATGAACCAACTGCTCCTCCCATTATCGTGCTCGCCATGGGCCTAGCCCGCCTCAGCTATCGCCTCATCATCGGCCTGTCGGTTCTCGCACTGTTCGTGGTCGCGGGTCTCAGCGTCGATATCTGGCGCTATGGCAGCTATACCACCCCCGGCAAGGCCGACGCGGCCATGGTGCTGGGCGCGGCGGTGCTGGGCGATGTGCCGAGCCCGGTCCTCGCCGAGCGGCTGCGCCATGCCGAGGCGCTTTATGCCGCCGGCACGGTCAAGCGGATCGTCGTCACCGGCGGGCGCAGCCCGGAGGACGACCTGAGCGAGGCGGCGGCGAGCCGCGATTGGCTCGTGCAGCAGGGCGTACCCGAGACGGCGATCGTGCTCGAAGACAAGTCGGGCACCACCGAGGAAAACTTCGCTTTCGCCCAGCCGATCATGCAGGCCGCCGGCATCGACAGCGTGCTGATCGTCTCCGATCCGCTGCACATGCGGCGCGCCATGCTGATCGCCGGTCGGCTGGGCATGACTGCGGGCCCCTCACCGACCCAGACCAGCCGCTATCAGACCTGGGAAACCACCATTCCCTTCCTCGCCCGCGAGGTTTGGTTCATGGGGCAATATCTGCTCACCGGCTTTTAGAGACGGTTCAGCCGGTCCAGCCACCATCGATGATGTGCACCTGGCCCGTCGTGTAGGTCGCGCCTGCCAGATAGACGGCAAGGTCGGCGACCTCCTCGGGGCGGGCGATGCGACCGATCGGCTGGCGCGCGATAAAGGCTTTCTTGGCGGCTACGAAATCCCCGGTGGCATGCCAGCGTTCATGCAGCGATGGACTGTCTACAGTGCCCGGGCAGATGGCGTTGATGCGGATGCCCTGGGTGACATAATCGGCGGCGACCGATTTGGTCAGCCCGACTACGGCAGCCTTGGAAATCGAATAGGCGGCACGGTTGGGCACGCCTTTGACCGAGCTGGCGACGGTCGCCATATTGACGATGGCGCCGTCGCGTCGTTCGAGCATTTGGGGAAGCACCGCCTGGATGGTGCGGATCTGCGCCTTGACGTTGAGCTCGAGCGCGAAATCGAGATCGCTGTCGGCCATTTCCAGAATGGTGCCGCCATGCACGACACCGGCGCAGTTGAACAGGATGTCGATCCGCCCGATCTCGGCCACAGCGGCTTTGACGGCAGCAGAGGAAAGCACATCGAGGACGCGCGTGGTGACGTTGGCCATGCCGTCCAGCTCTCTGAGCTTTTCGGCATTGATGTCGGTGGCAATGACCCTGGCGCCGGCGGCCACGAAGGCTTCCACCGAGGCCCGGCCGATGCCTTGAGCTGCGGCGGTGATGAGGACGATTTTACCGGCGATATCGGCCATTGCGTAATCCTGACGTGAAGGGCTGGCCGCAGTTGGCGCGCAGCGCAAGATCGGCCATAGTCGAGGTAAGCTGCAAGCCTGATCCGTTGTCAAGGATGGGGCAGACCGCAGCGCCGCTCGCCCCACAAAGCCCGGGAAAAAGGCCAGGCGGGCAAGAGTTCTGGGAGGAGCCCTGGTTTGCGCATTCTCGATACGCATCTGCACCTGATTTATCCCGACCACTTCAGTTACCCCTGGCTTGGCAATGCGCCCAGTATAAACCGGGCCTGGAGCGTGGAGGATTACTTTGCCGAAGCAGTGCCGCTCGGCATCGAATCGGCGCTCCATATGGAGGTCGATGTCTCCGAAGCGGACCAGATGGCCGAGAGCGAATTCGTGCTGGCGCTGCCGCGGATCGTCGGGGCGATCGCCGGCTGCCGGCCGGAACACATGAACTTCGTCGACCAGATCGAACGGCTCAGCGATCACCCGCACATCAAGGGCGTGCGGCGCATCTTGCACGAAGCGCCGGACGATCTCAGCCAATCCGATCTGTTCGTCGAAAACATCCGGCATCTGCCCGATTACGATCTGAGCTTTGATCTGTGCGTGCGGGCCGACCAGTTGGCCATTGGGCAGATGCTCGCCGAGCGGGCCCCGGACGTGACCTTCATCCTCGATCATTGCGGGGTGCCCGACATTACCGGCGCGGGGCTCGATCCGTGGCGGGCCGGCATCAAGGCGATGGCCCGGCTGCCCAATGTTCATGCCAAGATTTCCGGGGTCGTCGCCTATGCCGGCGCCGACTGGAGCGTCGATAGCATCCGGCCCTATGTCGAGCATGTCATCGAGAGTTTCGGCTGGGACCGCGTGGTTTGGGGCTCCGATCATCCAGTGGTGTGCAAGACCGGATCGCTGACCCGCTGGGTGCAGGCGACGCTGGACATCATCAAGGGGGCGAGCCCCGATGAGCAGGCGCGCCTGCTGCATCGCAATGCCGAGCGGTTGTACAAGGTCTAGACGTCGACGCGCCGCCTTGAACGGAACGCAAGCGGGGCGCAGGGTCTTGTTCAAGCACAACCAAGAACACCTAGGAAGCTGTCATGAGTATCAGTGCCGATCGTATTGCCGTTTCAACCTGGTCGCTGCATCGCCTGTTGGGCATGACCTATCCGCATGATCTGACGACATCCGAAGTGGGGCCGATGGAGGAGACCTATGGCGAGGGCACCGAATCCTTGCTCGGCTTGCCCTCGGTATTGGCCAACCATGGCTACCACCGGCTCGAGATCGTGTCGTTTCACCTGCGCAGCCGCGATCCGGTCTATTTGGCCGAATTGCGCGACCAGCTGCGGATCGCCAATGTGCGGCTTCAGACGCTGCTGATCGATGCCGGTGATATCAGCCATCCCGAATTTGGCGCGCGCGACCAAGCCTGGATTGCCGGCTGGATCGAGACCGCCAACATGCTGGGCGCAGAGAACGCGCGGATCATCGCTGGCAAGCAGCCGCCGACCCGCGATGCCCTGGACCGCTCGATCAAGGCGCTGACCGCGCTGGCCGACGGCAATGCCGGCTCGGGCGTGCGGCTGGTGACGGAAAACTGGTTCGACCTCTTGGCCGAGCCGGCGCACGTGCACTATCTGCTCGACAAGCTGGATGGCCGGATCGGGTTGCTGGCCGATTTCGGCAATTGGAAGGGCGCGGAGAAATACGCAGATCTGCGCTCGATCTTCACCCGGGCTGAGTTGTGCCACGCCAAGGGGCAATTCATCGACGGCGATTTGGACGAAGCCGATTATGGCGAATGCGTCCGGCTAGCCGAAGAGTCGGGCTATACCGGGCCCTATACGCTGATCTTCGACAGCGAAATTCCCGGCGAGTGGCATGGACTGGCGGCGGAGCGGGATTTTATCCTCAAGATTTGAGAGAGGTGCTGTTTCTCGCTTGAAATGTGGAGCCCTCGGGTCGAGCCCGAGGGTGACGATCGGGGGAAGGGCGAGATCGCGCTATTCCATTGGCTTCAAACCAGACAGCAGCGTTGGCAGCAGTTCGGTGACGGTGGGATGGATGTGCACGGTTTCCATCATCTTGGTGTAGGGCGTCTCGGCGACCATCAGCTGGAGCAGATTGTGCACCACTTCGTCGCCGGTTATGCCCAGTATAGCGGCGCCTAATATCTGTTTGGTTTGCGCATCGACCACCACTTTCATCAAGCCCTGAATTTCGCCACGCTCGCGCGCCCGGGCGACTTTGCTCATTGGCATGGTGGCGGCCAGAACATCCTTGCCGGACTTGCGGGCCTCCGCTTCGCTCATGCCGATGCGGCCGAGCGGTGGATCGATGAACAGGCCATAGACCGGCACCCGCGCGGCGATCGAACGCGTGCCGCCGTCGATGACGTTGTCGGCGACGATCTCGAAGTCATTATAGGATGTGTGGGTGAAGGCGCCGCGTCCGTTGACGTCGCCCATGGCCCAGATGCCGTCGACCTTGGTGCGCAGGTGATCATCGACCGGAATGTAGCCCTTGGCATCGGTCTCAAGGCCTGCGGCCTTGAGGTTGAGTGCCTTAGAGTTGGGCGTGCGACCGAGCGCCACGAGGAAATGCGTGCCCTCCAGAACGGTTTGCTGCTCGCCGGTCTTGAGCGTCAGCACGACGCCATCGCCGGCCTTGGCGACAGCTTCAATTGTCGTATCGAACAGAAAGCTCACGCCATCGGCTTCGAGAATGCTGCGGATGGCGTCCGAAATATCGTCGTCTTCCCGGCTGGCGGCACGGGGGCCGCGCTCGATAACCGTCACCTTCGAGCCGAAGCGCGCGTACATCTGGGCGAACTCCAGCCCGATGTAGCTGGCGCCGGCAATGACCAGATGCCCGGGCAGGATGTCGAGGTCCATCATGGTGGTATTGGTGAGATACGGCGCGTCGTCGATGCCCGGCCATGGCGGCACGCTGGCGGTGGCGCCGGTGTTGATGAAAATCTTTGGCGCGGTGAGAGTGCTCTCCCCGACCCGCACTTCTGTGGGCGAGGCGAAACTGCCTTCGCCGACGATATAGTCGAGCGTTGGCAGGCTTTCGATCCAGTCGGTCAAGCTCTGCACCGAGGCGCCGACCACCTTGTCCTTGCGCGCCTTGACGGCTTTCATGTCGACTGTCACCGTGCCGGGGATGACGACGCCGAACTCGGCGGCATGACGGGCCGACCAGGCGGCCCGGGCGCTGGCGACCAGGGTCTTGGTGGGCGTGCAGCCATCGTTGACGCAGGTGCCGCCCAGATGCGCGCGCTCGATCAGCGCCACCTTGTGGTTTTTCTCGGCGAAGCGGGCGGCGAGGAACGGGCCGGACTGGCCGGCTCCGATGATGATCGCGTCGTACTGGTCTGCCATGGCCGCCCCTCGAGGTTAGCGCTTGCGTCTATTCGATCGGGGCGACGGGCAAAGTCCTGGGCATACGGTTCCAGGCGTCCAAAGCGGCGATCTTGTAGGCTTCGGCAAGCGTTGGATAGTTGAAGGCGTTTTCGACGAAATAGTCTAGCGTGCCCCCAAGGTTCAGCACGGCCTGGCCGATGTGGATCAGCTCGGTCGCGCCTTCGCCCACGATATGGACGCCGAGCAATTTGCGGGTTTCGAGCGCAAAGATCATCTTCATCATGCCGGACTCGAGGCCCATGATATGGCCGCGCGAGGTCTCGCGGAAGCGGGCGATGCCGTTTTCATACGGGATGCCCTGGGCGCGCACTTCCTGCTCGGTGAGGCCGACGGTGGAAATTTCCGGCACGGCATAGATGCCGTAGGGGAAAAACTGCGGTGCGGGCGGCATGGGCGCACCACAGGCGTGCAGCGCCGCGATGCGGCCCTGTTCCATCGAGGTCGAGGCGAGCGAGGGGAAGCCGATGACGTCGCCGGCGGCGTAGATATTGCGCACATTGGTCTGGAAGGTCACCGGATCGACCTTGAGGCGGCCGCGATCGACTGGGACGATGCCGCAGTTTTCAAGCCCCAGGCCCGCGGTGGCGCCGGAGCGGCCAGCGGCATAGAGCAGCATGTCGGTGCGGATGCGGCGGCCATCGACCAGGGTCGAGACGGCCCAGCCCTGCTCGTCGACCTCGACTTTATCGACCTTGGCGCCGAAGCGAATGGTCATGCCGCGCTGGCGCAACTCGTGGGTGAATTCCTCGATGATTTCGCGGTCGATGAAATCGAGGATGGTTTCCTTGGGCTCGATAATGGTGACGGGCACGTCGAGCGCCGAAAAGATCGTCGCGTATTCGATGCCGATGACGCCGGCGCCGACGACGGTCAGGCTCTTGGGGACACGCGGCTCGCTGACCAGGCTATCGCTGTCGAGCACGGAATAATCGTTGAAAGGGATATTGGCGGGGCGATAGGGCGAGGTGCCCACCGCGATCACGGCGTGGCGGAAGCCAAAGATGGTCTCGTCGCCATCGGGAGCGGTGACCGAAACGCGGGCCGTATCGAGGAACTTGGCCATGCCGCCGAAGGTGCGCACACCGTTACGGGCAAACTGGTGCTCGAGCACCTCGATTTCGTGGTTCAGCGTCATGCGCAGGCGGGCGCCAAGGTCCTTGCCCTCAATGTCCTTCTTGACGCGATAGGACAGCCCGTAAAAACCGCGTTCGCGCCAGCCGGAGAGGTTGAGCACGGTTTCGCGCAGGGTTTTCGAGGGGATGGTGCCGGTATGGACCGACACGCCGCCGAGCCGCAGGCGGTTTTCGATGACCATCACCGATTTGCCGAGCTTGGCGCCCTGCACTGCGGCACGGCGCCCGGCGGGGCCACTGCCGATGACCAAGAGATCGAAGGTTTCCAAAAAATGCACGCTCCAGATTGGACGTCCGCAGACGCCTAGCGTCGGACTGTGACACTGCCATTGCAACGGAGGCAATGAGCGGGGTGGAAAGGCTGGGTTGCGCGGCTAGCCGGGAACGGCTTCGGCACCGACAACCGGCAGATCGTAGAACCGCCGGATCACCTCCCAGCCCTCCTCGGCGCTGTCGACGATGGTGAACAGCTCCGGATCGGTCGGGGCAATGGTGCCGGCTTCGGCCAGCGCCGCGAAATTGATGACCTTGCCCCAAAATTCGGTGCCGAACAGCAGCAGCGGGATTTTCGCCATGCGGCCGGTCTGGATCAGGGTCAGGGTCTCGAAGAACTCGTCGAGCGTCCCGAAGCCGCCGGGAAACACCGCCACGGCCTTGGCGCGCAGCAGGAAGTGGATCTTGCGGGTGGCGAAATAGTGGAAGTTGAAACTGAACTCGGGCGTCACGTAAATATTGGGCGCCTGCTCGTGTGGCAAAACGATGCCGAGCCCGATCGATGGCGCACCGACATCGGCGGCGCCGCGATTGCCGGCCTCCATGACGCCGGGACCGCCGCCGGTGGTGACGACGTAATCCTTGTAGCCGGAGGCCTTTGAGGTTTGCGACACCAATTGGGCAAAGCGCCGCGCCTCGTCGTAATAGCGCGAAGCCTTCTCAAGGTTAACACGTTGCTGATCGTTTTTGGCGGCCCAGGCCGGTTTGCCGGGCTCGGGAATGCGGGCGCCGCCGAACAGCACGACGGTCGAATTGATGCCGGCCTCGCGCATGCGGGTTTCGGGTTTCATGTATTCGAGCTGGAAGCGAATGCCGCGCGTCTCGTCCGAGGTCAGATACTCGTCATCGGCGAAAGCCAGGCGAAACGCGGGCGACTCCGTCTGGGGCGTTGCGGGGGCACGCTTGGTCGCGGCGATGTCCTGCTCGGCGGTGCGCAAAGGGGTCTGGCGGCGCTTGGCCATGGTCGTCTCCGAATGATTTGAGGGTCTTGTAGTGCATGGGAGCGGCGCGGGTAAACAAAGAGCCGTTATCTCTGCGCGACGCGGCCCTTGCCATCGTCGCATTTTGTTCGCATATAGCGGACCGGGAGGTTGGCGCGGACGTGTTCCTCGCCAACCGGGTCAGGTCCGGAAGGAAGCAGCCCCAACGAGACCTTCACGGGTCGTTGCCAGCCTCCTACTTCCGCCTTTTGCTCACGCTGTTCGATGGCTCAGGCAGAGGCTTTCCCACCCGATGTGGTAAGAAAGCGAAATGGCTGGCTCTGATTCCCCATCGTCTCCGTATCTCGTTCTCGCCCGCAAATACCGGCCGCGCGATTTCACGACGCTCGTCGGTCAGGATGCCATGGTGCAGACGCTGGGCAATGCGTTTGCACAAAACCGGATCCACCACGCCTTCATCTTAACAGGGGTGCGTGGCGTGGGGAAAACCACGACGGCGCGTATTCTTGCCCGAGCGTTCAATTACGAAGATGCGTCGGGCCCGCACCCCACGCTGGACCTCAGCGTCGAGGGCGAGCACTGCCGTGCCATCATCGAGGGGCGCCATGTCGACGTCATCGAGATGGACGCGGCCTCCAATACCGGCATTGGCGATATTCGCGAAATCATCGACTCGGTGAAGTACGCGCCGGCGGCAGCGCCCTACAAAGTCTATGTGATCGACGAAGTGCACATGCTCTCGACGGCAGCCTTCAACGGCTTGCTGAAAACGCTCGAAGAGCCGCCGCCTTATGTAAAGTTCATCTTTGCGACCACCGAAATCCGCAAGGTGCCGGTGACGATTTTGAGCCGCTGCATGCGGTTCGACCTGCGCCGGATCACCCCTGACGTGATGTCGGGCTATCTCGAAACCATCCTGGGCCATGAGGGCATAGGCTTCGAGCCCGAGGCGCTGGCGATGATCGTCCGGGCTGGCGAGGGTTCGGCGCGCGATAATCTGAGCCTGCTCGACCAGGCGATCGCGCATGGCAATGGTATGGTGACCGCCGCAACCGTCAAG
>Ga0247806_10000443_pt1 | contig 26280 bp, 16 predicted proteins | sample UWRJL059202B1_FD_179935 | JGI IMG/M metagenome (GOLD analysis project Ga0247806, IMG submission 179935) | Plant litter microbial communities from Arlington Agricultural Research Station in Wisconsin, United States - UWRJ-L059-202B-1 | ecosystem: Environmental > Terrestrial > Plant litter >... | reverse complement strand
AATGGATGATTAATACGTTATTTACATGCTAATACAGCATCAGCATTTTTCTGTATAGTGTATTTACACATAGGAAGAGGGTTATATTATGGATCTTATAATTCTCCAAGAACATTAGTATGAACTATTGGAACAGTTATTTTTTTATTAATGATTGTTACAGGATTTTTAGGTTATGTTTTAGTATATGGTCAAATGTCATTATGAGGTGCAACAGTTATAACTAATTTAATGAGTGCTATACCATGAATAGGGCAAGATATAGTAGAATTTATTTGAGGAGGTTTTTCTGTAAATAATGCAACATTAAATAGATTCTTTGCATTACATTTTGTATTACCTTTTGTATTAGCAGCTTTAGCTTTAATGCATTTAATTGCTTTACATGATACAGCAGGTTCAGGTAATCCTGTAGGAATATCAGGTAATTATGATAGATTACCTTTTGCTCCTTATTATATCTTTAAAGATTTAATAACAATATTCTTATTTATATTATTATTATCTGTAATTGTGTTCTTTATGCCTAATGTTTTAGGTGATACAGACAATTATGTAATGGCAAATCCTATGCAAACACCTCCAGCTATAGTACCTGAATGATATCTATTACCATTTTATGCTATATTAAGATCTATACCTAATAAATTATTGGGTGTAATTGCTATGATATTATCAATATTAATATTATTAGCTATGCCATTTACAGATTTATCTAGATCAAGAGGTATACAATTTAAACCTTTAAGTAAAATAGCATTTTATATATTTGTAGCTAACTTTTTAGTTTTAATGCAATTAGGAGCTAAACATGTAGAGTCACCATTTATAGAATTAGGACAAATATCTACCGTTATATATTTTGGATATTATTTAGTATTAGTACCATTTATAAGTTTATTAGAAAATAGTTTAATAGAATTACCCGATGCTGAACAAAAAGATATTACATCTGTAAAAAGTTCTAATGTAACTAATAATTTTAAAGTGTTAACTAATAATATAAATGTTATAACATATTCTTCTGTAATAATGTTTATTTATATGTTAAATGGGTATATATTTAATATTGATAATTGTGATACTCCAAGACCTTGAGGTTTATATTTCCAAGATAGTGCTACACCTCAAATGGAAGGTTTAGTAGAGTTACATGACAATATTATGTTTTATTTAGTCATTATATTATTTGGTGTAGGTTGAATATTAATTTCAATAATAAAAAATTATTCTAGTGTAGAATCACCTATATCTCATAAATATTTAAATCATGGAACATTGATAGAATTAATTTGAACAATTACACCTGCTTTAATCTTAATATTAATAGCTTTTCCTTCATTTAAATTATTATATTTAATGGATGAAATTAGCGATCCAGCTATGTCAGTATTAGCAGAAGGTCATCAATGATATTGAAGTTATCAATACCCAGATTTTTTAAATAGTGATGAAGAATTTATTGAATTCGATTCATACTTAGTTCCTGAATCTGATTTAGAAGAAGGAGCTCTAAGAATGTTAGAAGTAGATAATAGAGTTATTTTACCTGAACTTACACACGTAAGATTTATTATCACAGCTGCAGATGTTATACATTCATTTGCTTGTCCTGCATTAGGTATTAAATGTGATGCTTACCCTGGTAGATTAAACCAAGCATCTGTTTTAATTAATAGAGAAGGTACTTTCTACGGTCAATGTTCTGAAATTTGTGGTATATTACACAGTTCTATGCCTATAGTAATAGAATCAGTTTCTATTGAAAAATTCTTAACATGATTAGAAGAACAATAAAATTTATATTAATAATATAAATATAAATTTATTTATAAAAAAAAAATTTTTACTTTTAATTATATATAGTATAATAACATATTATGAAAAATATTTTTAACAATTTTGAAATATTAAGTCCTGTGGATCAATTTGAAATTAGAAATTTAATATCTGTTGATGCTCCAGTTCTATTAGATTTACATATCTCTTTAACAAATATAGGACTATATTTATTTATTGGAACATTAGTAGTTATAACTACTCATTTATTAGCAACAAATTACAATAAAATAACACCTAATAATTGATCATTAGGTATGGAAACAATATATGCTACTATACATAGCATAGTAATTAATCAAATAAATTCAACTAAAGGACAAATATATTTTCCTTTTATCTATGCTTTATTTGTATTTATATTAATAAATAATTTAATAGGTATGGTACCTTACAGTTTTGCATCTACAGCTCATTTTGTTTTAACATTCTCTATTAGTTTCACTGTAGTTATAGGAGCTACTATATTAGGTTTTAATAAACATGGTTTAAAATTTTTCTCTTTATTTGTACCAGCTGGTTGTCCTTTAGCCTTATTACCACTTTTAGTTTTAATAGAGTTTATCTCATATTTAGCTAGAAATGTTAGTTTAGGGCTACGTTTAAGTGCTAATATTTTAAGTGGTCATATGTTATTAAATATATTAGCTGGATTTTGTTATAATATAATGACTTCTGGTATATTATTCTTATTTATAGGTTTAATACCTTTAGCATTTATTACAGCAATTTCAGGTTTAGAATTAGGTATTGCCTTTATACAAGCTCAAGTATTTGTAGTATTAACTAGTAGTTATATAAAAGATGCCTTAGATTTACATTAATAATAATGTAAATATTTATTTTATCTTTATCTTTTATTAGATAATAATACATAGGAGATCGTATTAAAATATAATAATAATAAAAAATATGCCACAATTATTACCATTTTATTTTGTGAATCAAATTACATTCACTTTTGCATTACTTATTGTAATGATATATTTATTATCTAAATATATATTACCAAGATTTGTTAGATTATTTTTAACACGTACATTTATAAGTAAATTATAAATTTAAAAGTAATTTTTCTCATTAGCTCAATGGTAGAGCATGATACTTCTAATATTTAGATCAAGGTTCGAGTCCTTGATGGGAATATGTTAATATACTCTATACTTTTTGTATTACTTTCTAATGCCGTCACACTAAGACGAGATAAATCGATTCTTTATAGTCGTAGTTTAATATTTGTGTTATTAGTTGCATTCAATGTAGGATTATTAAGTTTAAATTTAGAATCTTTAAATAAAGGTATAGGATTATTTAGTGGTTTATTTCATACAACAGCTATAAGTAATACTTTTCATATATTTATATTCTTTATAAGTGCTATAATTTTACAATTAACAGGATTTTACCCTAGAAAAGTTTGAGTAAAAGAATATTCAAGTTTTTATAAAATAATGTTTAATGAATTTATATATTTTAATACTAAAATTTTAAATAAAATGGGAGAACAATTTAAAATTATTGAATATTCCTTAATATTATTATTCATAATAACAGGAGCTACATTTTTAATAAGTAGTAGTGATATAGTTTCTATATTTATATCCATAGAATTACAAAGTTATGGATTATATTTATTATGTACATTATATAGAAATAGTGAATTATCTACTTCAGCTGGACTTACATATTTCTTATTAGGTGGTTTATCTTCTTGTTTTATATTATTAGGTACAAGTTTATTATATGTAAATTCAGGTGCAACTAATTTAGATGGATTTTATGTAATAACTAATGTATCAGACTTTAAATATAATATAAATAGTTTAATATCTTGATATAGTTCTAATTATATTAATTTTTCTTTATTAATAATGTCAGTAGGGTTTTTATTTAAAATAGGTGCAGCACCGTTTCATTTTTGAAGTCCTGATGTGTATGATGCTATACCTACAATTGTTACTACATTTGTAGCTATAATTGCAAAAATATCAATACTAATATTTTTATTTGAATTAGTACATTATACTAGTAATTATTTTTTTGCTTTTAATTTTAGTTGAACAATTTCTTTACTATTTAGTTCATTATTATCTTTAATAATAGGAACAATATTAGGATTAAACCAATTTAGAATAAAAAGATTATTTGCGTATAGTACTATTTCACATTTAGGTTTTATATTATTAGCTTTAAGTATTAATAGTGTAGAATCTATACAAGCATTTATATTTTATTTAATGCAATATTCAATTACAAATCTAAATGCTTTCATAATATTAATTAGCATAGGTTATACTTTATATACATACATCAATAATGATATAGAATATATGAAATTATTAGATAAAAATAATTCACCTATTCAATTAATTAGTCAATTAAAAGGTTATTTTTATGTAAATCCTGTACTAGCTATAAGTTTAGCTATAACTATCTATTCATTAGTAGGTATACCACCTCTAGTAGGATTTTTTGGTAAACAGATGGTATTATCTGCAGCATTAGATAATGGTTATATATTTATAACATTAATAGCAATATTAACTAGTGTTATAAGTGCTGTTTATTATTTAAATTTAATAAAACAAATGTTTTTTGATAAACCTGATTACGTTATAAATCCAGACTTAAAAAATATTAATTTTTTAGGTGGAATAGTAAATAAAACTTTAAAAGAAAAAATTTCGTATAATGTAAATAATATAGTATTATCTAATAATTTAACTATAAGTATATCATGCTTAACTTTAGTTATACTATTATTTATTTTAAATCCACAAGAATGATTAAGTATGACTAATATATTAGCAGTATATATTTCCGAATAATGACTACTATTACGTTTTTTTTTTTATTTATACCTATATTAGCAATAATATTATTATTAGTTAATTTTATTTTTGCTCCACATAATCCTTATCAAGAAAAAGATAGTGTATTTGAATGTGGTTTTCATTCTTTTTTAGGCCAAAATAGAACTCAATTTAGTATTTCTTTTTTCATTTTCGCTTTACTTTTCTTACTTTTTGATTTAGAAATCTTATTAGTTTATCCTTATGTTGTTAGTGCTTATACTAATGGCTTATATGGTTTAATAATTATGCTTATTTTTTTTTTAGTTTTAACATTAGGATTCGCCTTCGAGCTAGGTAAAAATGCACTTAAAATAGATAGTAGACAAGGAAATAATATACAATTACTTTAAAAATAATAATCTATGTACGTAATCTCTAATTTATTTGTTTCATCTCTAGATATCATAAAATATGATATCTTTTTTTTCATTGTTGCCTTATTAGTTATTTTTAGTTTAATTCTTTTGACTATTGAAGATGTAGAAAAAACTCCTTCAGAACAAGAATCAGAAGTGAAAGATAGAATTAAATCTGGATTTAAAGGTGGATTTGCTACACGTATGGACTATTTAATAAATAAAAGAAATAAATGTCCTCATAATTGGAATTGACATTTAGATAAAGATCCTAGACCTTGTAATTATAGTCCAGGGGTTAAAGAGGATGGATGTCCACAAAATATACATATGAAATGTAATATTTGTCATGAAATGCGTTGTATAACACACGCTCAAAATCACTATGTAGAAACTAGAAATTTTAGTGCTACTCGTGAGTATATTGATCCTATTAAAAAAAAATAGGTGGTCATACCAAATAACATGATTAATTTATAACTAAAAAAAAAATAATTATAAAAAAAATAATTATTTTTTTTTATTCATGTTAAAAGTTTGTAGGGTAAGTATTTTAAAATACTTAATAAAAAAAATATTGTTTTGTAAAAAAAAAAAAATGAATTTATCACTAACACTTTTTTTAATAGGAATCTTAGGATTTGTTTTAAATAGAAAAAATATAATATTAATGCTTATTTCAATTGAAATAATGTTATTAGCTATTACATTTCTAATATTAGTAAGTTCACTAAACTATGATGATATATTAGGTCAAACATACGCTATATATATAATAGCAATAGCAGGTGCTGAGTCCGCAATAGGACTAGGAATTTTAGTTGCTTTTTATAGATTAAGAGGTAGTATTGCCATAGAATATAAATAATGTATCTAGTTATAATAGTGTTACCCTTATTAGGATCAATAGTTTCCGGTTTTTTTGGTAGAAAAATTGGAGTGTCAGGATCACAAATAATTACATGTAGTTCTGTAATAATAACTACATTATTAGCCATAATCGCCTTTTTAGAAGTAGGTTTAAATAATATACCTGTATCATTATATTTATTTAGATGAATAGATTCAGAATCACTTAATGTTTTTTGAAGTTTTAATTTTGATTCTTTAACAGTTTCTATGTTAATACCCGTATTAATAGTATCATCTTTAGTACATATATATTCTATAGGATATATGAGTCATGATCCACATAATCAAAGATTTTTTAGTTATTTAAGTTTATTTACTTTTATGATGATAATATTAGTTACAGCTAACAATTTTTTATTAATGTTCGTTGGTTGAGAAGGTGTAGGAATTTGTTCTTATTTATTAGTAAGTTTTTGATATACTAGAATAGCAGCAAATCAAAGTTCAATTTCTGCTTTTTTAACTAATAGAGTAGGAGATTGTTTATTAACAATAGGTATGTTTGCTATATTATGATCATTTGGTAACATAGATTATAATACTGTATTTATATTAGCTCCTTTTTTTAGTGAAAATATTGTAACTATTATTGGAATTTGTTTATTAATAGGTGCTATGGCTAAAAGTTCTCAAATAGGTTTACATGTATGACTACCTATGGCTATGGAAGGTCCTACACCCGTTTCTGCACTAATACATGCTGCTACTATGGTTACAGCTGGTGTATATTTATTAATGAGAACTTCTCCTTTAATTGAATACAGTTCAACAGTTTTAATTCTTTGTTTATGAATAGGAGCAATTACTACTGTATTTAGTTCTCTTATAGGGTTATTTCAACAAGATATAAAAAAAGTAATAGCTTATTCGACTATGAGTCAATTAGGTATGATGGTTATAGCAGTAGGGTTATCTTCGTATAATATAGCTCTATTTCATTTAGTAAATCATGCATTTTATAAAGCATTATTATTTCTTGGAGCTGGAGCTGTAATACATGCCGTAGGTGATAATCAAGATTTTAGAAAATATGGAGGATTAAAACAATTTTTACCTTTAACATACTCTGTTATCCTAATAGCTTCTCTTAGTTTAGTAGCTTTCCCATTTATGACTGGATTCTATAGTAAAGATTTCATACTTGAATCTGCTTATGGTCAATTTTATTTTTCAAGTATTACTGTTTATTTCATAGCTACTATAGGTGCTATGTTTACCACTTTATATTCAGTTAAAGTATTATATTTAACTTTTATAACTAATCCAAATGGACCTTTGATTAGCTATAAAAACGCACATGAGGGTGATATTTTTATGAGTTTACCTTTAATAATATTAGCTATATTCTCTATATTTTTTGGTTACATAACAAAAGATATATTTATAGGATTAGGTTCTGCTTTCTTTTTAGACAATAGTATATTCATACACCCTAAACACGAAATTATGTTAGATACAGAATTTGGAGTATTAACATTATATAAATTATTACCATTATTTTTTACTATATCATTAAGTGTATTATCTTTAATTCTTTCAGAATATATATATAAATTATTAATTTATTTTAAATTTAATACGTTAGGATATAATGTATTTAGCTTCTTTAATCAGCGTTTCTTAATAGAATTTTTTTATAATAAATATGTTACTAATGTTACTCTAAAATTAGGAGGACATACTACTAAGATTTTAGATAAAGGTTCAATAGAGTTATTAGGACCTTATGGTTTAGAAAAAGGATTAACAACTTTAAGTAGAAATTTAAGTAGTTTAGATACAGGAATAGTAACTACATATGCATTATATATATTATTAGGTTTAATATTTTATATATTAATACCTTATTTATCTGTAATCAATATATCATTATTATTTTTAATATTATTTAGTATATTTATTAATATAAACTTTAATGAAGCCAGTACTTATAATTATAGTTCTTTAAGTTACAAAACACTACATTCTAATATAGTTATGTTTAATTTTGAACGTATAAAACTAAATAAGCTAATAGTGTATTTTCGTTGTGATTTTTTTAAATTATTTACCTTAGAAACCATATATCCTATATTGTATTATATATACCGTTTAATTATAGGTAGTATAAAATTAAGAATGTTTATAGGTGCTATAAATATATTTTTAATTTTTTTTAATTTAGGAACTTATATATTTAATTTAATAGTATTTATTTTTATAATAAGTTCTTATCTTTATCTTGTGTACATAGCTAATGAAAAAATATTAATAATATTTAAAATACTTATAAATTTATTCATATTATGTATATTTTGAACGATAGTATATATGCTAGTAGGTATGGATTTTATATTATATATAGGATTAGGTTTCCTAAACAATTATAGTTTAGAATTTTGGGATTTAGGATTAGGTGAAAAAATTGCTTCATTAAATTTAGGTAAATTTTTTGAAGATAAAGTCTCAGGAGGTCCAGGTGGAGGAGGACCATCTGGTCCATTTGATCATTTATCAGTATTTGGGTTAACTATTGAAGATGGTAAGGAAAAAATGAAAAATCAAGATTGAGTTAAATATTTTAATAAGTTTATAGTAATAGATGGTAAAGTTTACCCTACAGAATATATACAAAAATTAATTAAAAATAGTAACGATAGTATAAAATTAAATTTAGATAAAGACATATTAGAACAAGAATTAAAATTATTTAAAGCTATTGAAAAAGGTGGACCTTACGATAAAATATATAAAGGTTATCCTTTTGAAAAATGTTATAAAGTATTATACGATGCTATCATAGATAGTCCAATGACAACAGAACGTGTATATTATTCATTTAATGGTATAGATTCTCTTAGACAAGACTTAAATATGTTTAACTTAGAATATTATATGTTAAGTAATGCAATGAAGTATTTTGAAAAAAAAGTGTTGATCCTAAATATGGAGCATAATTTATCTAAAGGAAATTTTAACGATAAATTTTTGATTAAAAGTATGAAAAAGGACTTAGATAATTCTATAGGTAAAAAAGCATTTGAATTTTGACAAAAGAGACAAATAATTAGTACAGATTTTTTCTTAAAAAAATTAATTGAAGGTGAAAAATTAAATGCTCATATGGATGATTTTTTTAACGAAGGTACCGTATATGTTGAAATGGTTCAAGATTTTTTATATACATCAGTTCGTGTATTACAACTTAATAATACTATTCATTCACTAGATAATTTTGAGAAAATTATGGGTATAACTATAGGAGAGTTGATTACTATAAATCGTCTTGGAGCTGAAGACTTATATTTCGGTTTAGAATCTGAATTTTTAAAAAATCCCGTTATTAAAGAAGTATGAGAATATCATAATTATTTATATGATACTAAATCTGTATCCGAGCTAAATTTACCTCGAATTATAAATTATTTAAAATATCAAAAAGCTTTATTTAATGATGTAAGTAGAGATATTGAAAATAAATCAATGTTAGTAAAATATAAACCATTAATGTTTCAAGATATGCTTAAATTTTCTAAAAATATTACTAAACCTACATCAATATTTGATTGTATTGGACAAAACCATAAAGATTTAAACACTAATAAATTAGGTTTAGAGATTGCAAAAAATTTTTCTAAATATAAAAAATAGGTATTTAGAAAAAAAAAGTGTATATAAATAAAAATATATTTTATATATTTTTATTTATAGTTACAATATTTAACTAAAAAAATATTAAATTAATAATACATAAAAAAAAATATATAAAATATCCATTAGGTATTTTACATTAATAATAATTAATAATTATTAAAATGTAATAACTATTACATTATAAAGTTTATATATATATACATATACATCATTTATAATATTAATATTATATAAAAATATTAATAATTAAAAAATCTTTAATTGTTAAATTAATTTTAATTAAACATGTTATATTCATTAACACTTATATCAATATTAGAGGTATTATTAGTTACAATACCTGTTTTATTAACAGTAGCATTTGTAACAGTGGCGGAAAGAAAAACTATGGCTAGTATGCAAAGAAGACTAGGTCCAAATGCAGTAGGATACTATGGTTTATTACAAGCATTTGCAGATGCTTTGAAACTTTTATTAAAAGAATATGTATCACCTACTCAATCTAATATCATATTATTTTTTTTAGGCCCTGTATTAACTTTAATATTTTCGTTATTAGGATATGCAGTTATACCTTTTGGTCCAGGTTTAGCTATATTAGATTTTAGTTTAGGTATACTTTATATGTTAGCAGTTTCTTCTTTAGCTACATATGGTATATTATTAGCAGGTTGATCTGCTAATTCTAAATATGCTTTTTTAGGTTCTTTACGTAGTACAGCTCAATTAATAAGTTATGAACTTATTTTAAGTTCAGCTATACTATTAGTTATATTTTTATCAGGAAGTTTAAACTTAACTGTTAACATTGAAGCTCAAAGAGCTATATGATTTATCATACCTTTATTACCTATTTTTATAATATTTTTCATAGGTTCTGTAGCTGAAACTAATAGAGCTCCTTTTGATTTAGCAGAAGCAGAATCAGAACTTGTTAGCGGATTTATGACAGAACATGCAGCTGTTATATTTGTATTCTTTTTTTTAGCAGAGTATGCTAGTATAGTTTTAATATGTATATTAACAAGTATACTATTTTTAGGTGGTTATTTATATAATTATATTTCTATAAGTTATTTAATACAATTTATTGATATTGATACTTATATAGATACTATAAATAGTGAAAATTCTATTTTTAATAATTCTTTATTAGAAGGATTATTATATAGTTTAGCCTTAGGTATAAAAAGTTCTATTATGATTTTTATTTTTATATGAGTTAGAGCCTCATTTCCCAGAATAAGATTTGATCAATTAATGTCATATTGTTGAACAATATTATTACCTATAGTAATAGCATTTATTGTTTTAGTACCTTGTATTTTATACAGTTTTGATATTATATGTGTAAATACACATTTATTATAATATGATATAAAATTATTATATTAATAATAATATTATTGATCGTATCAATAATAGTGACCTGTTGTAAATACAACTTAAATGAAAAAAAATGTTACTTTTACTTTTACTTTTAATACCTATTATAGGTATATTTACAATATTATCTACTATATCATATGATATGACAAAAAATAATATAGAATCAGTAAAAAATATAGGTTTAACTACTTCTATTATTAATCTAATAATATCTTTAGTTATATTTATATTATTTGATTTTAGTAACAATCAATATCAATTCGTTCAAGAATATCATAATATAAATAGTTTTGATTTTTATTTAGGTGTAGATGGTTTATCTATATACTTTGTATTACTAACTACAATAATTATGCCTATATCATTATTATCTAATTGAAAATCAATTAATGAAAATATAAGATCATTTGTAATAATAATATTATTATTAGAAACATTACTATTAGCAGTCTTTTTAGTATTAGATATACTATTATTTTACGTATTCTTTGAAAGTATATTACCTCCTTTATTTATATTAATAGGATTATATGGTTCAAATAATAAAGTAAGAGCAAGTTTTTATTTATTTCTCTACACATTGTTAGGTTCATTATTTTTATTATTATCCATACTTACAATGTCTTCAATAATGGGTACTACAGATTTTGATGCTTTATTTAAAACTAATTTTAATTATTATACACAATTATTTTTATTTTACGGTATATTTATAGCTTTTGCTGTAAAAACTCCAACTATATTCTTAAATACATGATTATTAAAAGCTCATGTAGAATCTCCATTAGCTGGTAGTATTATACTAGCGGGTATAGTATTAAAATTAAGTCTATATGGTATATTAAGATTAATTTTACCTTTATTACCAAAAGCTTCTATAGAATACACATACATAGTATTCCTAATAGGAGTTATAACAATTATATATGCTAGTTTTAGTACTTTAAGAACTATAGATATTAAAGAACTTATTGCTTATTCATCTGTATCACACGCTGCAGTGTATTTATTAGGAGTATTTAGTAATACAATACAAGGTATAGAAGGAGGTATAACACTAGGTTTAGCTCATGGATTTGTATCATCTGGTTTATTTATATGTGCAGGAGGTGTATTATATGATAGATCATCTACAAGATTAATAACATATTATAGAGGTATAACACAAGTAATGCCTTTATTTTCTATTATATTCTTTATTTTATGTTTAGGAAATTGTGGTGTACCATTAACTCTAAATTTTGTAGGAGAATTTATGTCATTATATGGAATATTTGAAAGATTGCCATTATTAGGTATTTTAGCTAGTACATCTATAATATTTTCAGCAGCATACACTATATATATGTTCAATAGAATAGCATTTGGAGGATCATACTCTAAATCATTTTTAAATAATATACCAGATTTAAATAAACGTGAATTTTATATTTTATTAACATTAGTTATATTTACTGTTGTATTAGGTATTTATCCTGCCCCAATATTAGATGGTTTACATTATTCAGTATCATCTTTAATATATTCAAATATTAACTAAGATTAATAAAAAATTTTGCATAAAAAAACTTTTAAATTAAAATATATGAAAGGAAAGTCCGAAACTTATTAGGTTAATAAATTAGATAAAAATCTAGGTATTCTACAGAAAATAATAATTATATAAATAATATAATAGCGAAATTACAACCCTTAACCAAGTCTTAAAATAGAATCATAAAGTAAAAACAGGAACTGGCTTATTTATATGCAAAATAATATTAAAATACAATAATAATGGATGAAAAATTCCATAGAATTGAGTTTGATGATGGCTCTGAATGAACGCTGTCCAAATGCTTGACACATGCTAATCGAACGTCATCTTATGCGAAGCTTAAGATGGAGTGGTGTACAGGTGAGTAGTATGATATAAAACCACCTTAAAGTAAGGTATTAAAATCCCTTATAAAAAAAAGAAATTAAAAATTTCGCTTTAAGAAGTTTGTATCTCGGATTGTAATATTTAGAAAATTTCTAAGTAGCATAAGTAAAAAAATCCGTAGCCAAGACTGAAAGGTTTATTGGTCACAGTGTGGCCTGAACAAAGCCCACAATTTTTATTACAGCAGTGAGGAATATTGGTCAATAGCCTAACGGCTGAACCAGCAACTTGGAAGAATGAAAAGTGTAAACTTATTATATTAGTAATATAATGTGAACTATGTTCATTAAAATTCTAGATAAAATTATGATTATGACATTATTTATCTATAAGTCTTGACCAAGTCACGTGCCAGCAGTCGCGGTAATACGTGGAAGACAAGTGTTATTCATCTTTAATAGGTTTAAAGGGTACGTAGACGGTATATTAAGCTTAAAAAAAGTACTAATATACTAGAGTTTTATATGATAAGGGGAGTACGGTGAGGGTAGAGATAAAATTTTATGATCCCACTTCGAAACAGGTAACGGCGAAGGCAACCTTTTATGTAATAACTGACGTTCAGGAACGAAGGCTCAATTAATTAATAGGATTAGATACCCTAGTATTCTGAGCAGACAATGATGAATGTTATATATTAAAAATAATTTTTTGTGTATAAATGAAAGTGTAAACATTCCACCTCAAGAGTAATATGGCAACGTAGAAACTGAAATCATTAGACCGTATCTGAAACCAGTAGTGAAGTATGTTGTTTAATTTGATGGTCCACGTAAAACCTTACCACAATATGAATATATATATATATATATACAGGAGTTGCACGGCTGTCTTTAGTTAATGTCGCGAGATTTTGGTTAGTTCCATTAAATTAACGTAAACCCTTACTTTATTTATTATAAAGTAGTTCACCGCTATATTGGAACTGATATAAGGGATTAAGACAAGTCATCATGACCTTAACATTGTGGGCTATAGACGTGCCACGTAAGCCTTAGCAAAGAGATGCAAAATTGTGAAATTTAGCTAATCTCCTAAAACAGGACATTAAATGGATTGTAGTCTGTAATTCGACTACATGAAAAAGGAATTACTAGTAATCGTGTATCATTATGGCACGGTGGATAAAATCTCAGGTGGGTACTAACTACTCGTCAGGCGCTGAAAGGGGATTATGCAATAAGTTCGGTTATATTTATTTTATAAATTTAAATAAAATAGATTTAAAATAAAGTATGTATAGTCATCGTATGCATATCGCTAATTGGTGTTAAGTCGAAATATGGTTCGTGTAGGGGAACTTGCACGGGATTTATTAAAAATAACAATACAATATATATAAATATATACTAAGGAAGGTTCCGTTTGTTGGTATGACGGGTTGAGCTGTAAACTCAATAGTTTTTAACTATCGAAGGTTCGATTCCTTTTCTTCCTAAAGATAAGCCTTTATAGCTCAATGGTAGAGCGAGATACTGTTAATATTTTGATAAGTGTTCGATTCACTTTAGAGGCTAATTTCTTTTAATTTATTTTTATAAATAAACGTGATGACTTAATGGTAAAGTGTTGTGCTACGGACACAAAAATTGTGAGTTCAAGTCTCACTCACGTTTAATATATTTTTTTATATAAAATAAATTTAACATAAAAAAAAATGACAAATTTAGTAAGAAGTAATTTTCAAGCTCATCCGTATCATTTAGTATCTCCATCACCTTGACCATTATTTACTAGTATTTCATTATTAGCTTTAACAACATCTGGTGTATCAACTATGCATGGATATTTTAATTCTAAATATTTCCTATTATTTGCTTTTTTATTATTAATATTTTCTATGTCTTTCTGATTTAGAGATATTATTTCTGAAGGTACATATTTAGGTAATCACACATTAGCTGTACAAAGAGGTTTAAATATGGGAGTTGCTCTATTTATAGTATCAGAAGCTTTATTCTTTTTAGGAATATTTTGAGCATATTTTCACAGTGCATTATCACCTACTGTAGAATTAGGTGCTCATTGACCACCTATGGGTATAGATCCTATAAATCCTTTTGAGTTACCTTTACTTAACACAATAATATTATTATCATCAGGTGTAACTATTACATATGCTCATCATTCATTAATAAAAGGTGATAGAAAAGGGTCTTTAAATGGTACATTATACAGTATTATATTAGCTATAATATTTACTGCTCTTCAAGGTGTAGAATATTCAGTATCTTCTTTCACAATTAGTGATGGAACATTTGGTTCATGTTTTTACTTTGGTACTGGTTTCCATGGTTTACATGTTATGATTGGAACTGCATTTATTGCAGTAGGATTATGACGTATATATGCATATCATTTAACTAATAATCACCATCTAGGTTTTGAAGCTTCTATTTTATACTGACATTTTGTAGATGTGGTATGACTTTTCTTATTTATTTCTATTTACTATTGAGGATCATAAATATGATATATTAATATTAAGTATAAATAAAAAATTTTTTTTATAAAAATTAGGTAATAAAAAAAAATTAAAAAATATAAAGAGACTGTAGTTTAATGGTAAAATATGTGACTTTTAATCATCATTATGTGGGTTCGAATCCTGCCGGTCTTAATAACGGCCATAGGTTAATGGTAGACCGTTCGTCTTCCAAACGATGTGTGTCGATTCGATTTCGACTGGCCGTATATAGGGTTAGTAACTTAATTGGTAAAGTACTTTCTTGTCGAGAAGGGAGATGCGGGTTCGAATCCCGTCTGACTCGTTAAAAAAATAATAAATAAGGAAAAGTTGCCATTGGTAAGGCAAGATATTTGCTAAATATTATGTTATTAACATCTGGATGTTCGAATCATCTCTTTTCCGTAAAATTTTTTAATACAAAAAGGAATTAGCTCAATGGTAGAGCTACCGTTTTACACACGGTAGGTTAGGTGTTCGAGTCACCTATTCCTTAATTAAAGAGCATAATTTAATTGGCAAAATAGGAAGCTTCAAACTTTTTCTTCTCAGTTCAAATCTGAGTGCTCTTGAAAATTAATAAAAGGTTCTTTAACTTAAGTGGTAAAGTGCGTTTTTGATAAGGATGTTATTCAAGTTCGAGTCTTGGAAGAATCATGAATTAATGAAAATAAGAGAATTGACCGAGTGGACTAAGGTGATAAGCTTGAAACTTATTTGGTTAGTAATTAATCACATCCGTTCGAATCGGATATTCTCTGTATACAACAGGTTAGAGCCAGGTTGGTTAGGCGTCTCATTTGGGTTGAGAAATTGTTATGTTCGAATCATAATAACCTGAAATATATAAAATATATTACAATAGTAATGTAATAGATATGAAAATTAATATTTCATTGTTAAAGAAGACAATGATAAGTATACAAAGAAATTATTATGGAATCACAGCTATATAACAAAGGGTATTAAGTTTGTTTGAAAATAAAAAAATTTTTTTTTTATAGAAAAACATGTACTCTAAGAGAAATTAAATAAATAAACGAAGTGAATTGAAACATCTTATTAGCTTCAGGAAAATAAATCAAAAGAGATTCTGTGATTAGTGTGAGTGAAAGCAGAGTAGCCTATTAATAATTAAGTAAAACGAAGTATAAATTTGTTTGAACTATAAGGGGAACCTTCCTCTAAGGCTAAATATGTTATATAAGCGATAGTGAATAGTACCGTGAGGGAAAGGATAGAAATAGTAATTTTATAAGCAGCTCAAGTTAAATTAAAAAAAAAATGAGAGCGTACCTTTTGCATAATGGGTCAGCAAGTTAATACTAGATGCAAGCGTATAAGCAAAGATAAAGCAAATATGATATAATAATAAGTATCTAAGATTAGACCCGAAGCCTAGTGATCTTACCATGATCAGGGTTATAAAAGCTCGAACGGGTTATCGTTGTAAAGATATCCGATGAATTGTGGTAAGTTAGTGAAAGACAAAACTGACTAGGATAGCTGGTTTTCTGCGAAACCTATATAAGTAGGCGATTTAAATAACATCAAGGCAGGTACAGCGATGTGATCCCAAAGAACTAATAATAATTATTATTTTCTATATATTGGGGGGTGTGAAAACCCTATCATTGGGTATTTGTACTCGGAAGGGTTTTGATGAATATTAAATTATCAGACATAGTACGATAAGGTTGTATGTCTAAAGGGAAACAGCCCAGAACAAGAGTTAAGGTTCCTAAATTATTGTTAAGTGAAATTAAGGTAGTGTTTATCCTATTCGGCCAGGAAATGGGCTTAGGAGCGGCCATTTTTTAAAGATCTCGTAAAAGAGCACTGGTTCAATTAATTTTTTATTAAAATTAATATAGATAAAGGCACCGAAAATTTAACGGATCTAAACAATATACCGACACCTTGTCCAAAAATATTTTTACTACTAATTTTATAGTAAAAATATTTTTGGGGTAGCAGAACATAGGATAAATTTTAGAATTTTTCTTTTTAAGAATTAAAATTAAATAATCCTAGAGAGAATGCTGACATGAGTAACGAAAAAGGGAAGTAATCCCTCGCCTAAAGCTTATGGTATTTTTTAATGTAACGGCCTCTAAGTTTATTTTATATGTCTCTAAGTCAACTATATATTATAAATAAACTAAAAAGATGATATACTATATAAGTAATTTAAGGAATTATATAAGCCCTAAAGGACTAAACGATGAGTAATTCATAATTTAATATAAATAACCTTTATATGTTTGTGAAGTATGTTAATTATAATTAAAAGGTTTTGCTTTTATTGTTAAGAAATTAACAATAATCAGATTATTTATAGATTATTATTAATATATAAATAAACATATATAAGTGAGAAAGGTTCTGGAAAATATATTAGAATTTTTTTAACCGTACCTAGATACTACCACTAGTAAGTTAGTAGAGAATACGAAGGCGTTTGAGTGAACAATCATTAAGGAACTCGGCAAATTAGCACCGTAACTTAGGGATAAGGTGCGCCATTATTCTTGATTAATATCAAGTAAATAATAGGAGACACATAATGATGTTGTACGACTGTTTAATTAAAACAAAGCACTTTGCTAAGACGTAAAATCGATGTATAGAGTGTGAGCTCTGCCAAATGCCGGCAGGATATAGTATATTTTTAGTGGACTAATATAAGCTAGATATTGATAGATACCCCGGTTAATGGCGGCCTTACCTATGAGGGTCCTAAGGTAGCGGAATACCCTGGCCGTTAAATGCGGTCTTGCATGAATGACTTAACGATACAACAGCTGTCTCAATGATTGGCTCAGTGAAATTGGAATAACTGTGAAGATACAGTTTACCTCTAGATAGACGAGAAGACCCTATGCAGCTTTACTATTACTAGTTATTAAGTATAACCAGGTGATTTGTAGTGTATAAGGTAGTTGGTTTGATTTAATTGAAACACCTTTACTACATCTGCTATGCTGAAATATAATAAATAAATAATAATTTATATACATTATATTTGTCTGACCTTATAAGGAACAATGGCTAGGTGGTGGTTTATGCGGGGCACAGATCCCAGAAAAAGTAACTGGGAATATCCAAAAAGTAATTACTTTTTAGTTTTTAATTTGTGTTTAATGTTTTTTCCTATAAGAAATACTACATTAATCCGATTATTAATCTATTTAAATTAGAAATAACAAATTATGTAAGATTTTATCTATCAAATAGTAGATGTATTTTAATTATTAAGGCTTAATCTTTAATACTTATAGTTTTTTTATTGATATTTTATTAATAAATTGATTTTTTTTTAATACAAACAAAGTATAATGGCATAATCTTGCTTTACTGTTTAATTTACACATTATTCAGTCGCGTAAGCGGGGCATATGATCACAAGATACAGAAAGGAAAGGTCTTGGATTTTTGAAAAAGCTACGCTAGGGATAAATGTTAGTCCCTCCATTTTATATTTTTAGATCATGGTAAAAAATTCATCAAATTTCAAAGAGGACTTTTTTAAGTATATTTGAAGCGAAACTTGTTTAAACAAGAACGTTCAACGACTAAATGATTAACATATTTATATATTATATATTAATTAAATATAATATAGATATATTTTGTCTATATTATTTGTATAAAAATTAGTTATTATAACTAATGTAATAAACTTAATAAAAAGTATTAGATTATAGCTATAAAAATAGCGAAGAGATAAAAAAATATAATCATAAATTTTATGTAAAAAAAAATGCTAGAAATTTTTAAATTAAAAAAAATAATTCAAAAAAATAAAGATAATATTATAAAATTAGAAGGAGATAATATTAGTGAAAATAATTATTATCCTCCTTCTAGCCAGGAATGAAATAACAGTATATTTGCATACAATAAAAACACTATTAAATTATTACCTGTAGCAGATAATTATGTTATAAATTTAATTAGAAGTTATTTTTACATGTATAGTCGTAAATTAGAAAAAAAAATAAAGGCACGTCCTTTACGTTTTCGTACTTGAAAAAGAATATTATCAAGTCGTAAAATAATAGTAAGTAAACCTGAATTAAAACATAGTAATGATAAAGTAATAATTACTTTATATATATTTAATAGACAGAATAATTATTATTTAAAAAAATTAAGTAATATCAAAAGATTAAGTATTTTAAAAATGAAATTTTTCGAAAAAAAAATTAAATTAATACAAAATATATATAAAAATTTAACAATTAAAATTAAAAATGAAAAAAATATTTTAATTAAATCACTTAATTTAAATAAAACTATATTAAAAAATTATGAGAAAAATATTTTTAAAAATTTTGTAAAAATATATTTAAAAAAAGAAATATTAGGATTATATTATAAACAGATAATGTTTTTTAATAAATATAAATTTAAATATACTTATATAATACCCTTAAAAATATTAATTGAAAAAATATATAATAAAAAAATAGAATTTAATTTAGTGTCATTAAAATATTTTTATTTAAATAGTGATATTTTTTCTCAAATTATAACATCTAAAATAAGAAATAGAAAAAATAAAGTTTTAAGAGTTTTAAAATCTTCTATTAGAAAAGTAAAAACACCTATACTAAATGCTAGAGTAATTAAACCTGAAATAGTTAAATTTACAAGTACACAAAATGTACTTATAAACAATTTAGCTACATTAGATAATAGTAATGATAAATTAGATAATGTATTAGATAATTATTTTGCAAAAAATAAAAAATCTAACAATTTAGATATAGAAGAAAATATTTTAGATTCTATTAAACATAAAAATGTTAGTGGTGTTTGAGTACAAGCTTCAGGTAGATTAACTAGACGTATAACAGCATCTAAAGCTGTTTTAAAATTTAGATATGTAGGTACCTTAAAAAATATTGATTCATCATTTAAAGGTTTATCTTCTACAATACTTAGAGGAAATCAAAAATGTAACATACAATATACAAAATCAAAATCTGAAACTCGTATAGGAGCTTTTGGAATAAAAAGTTGAGTAGCAGGTTATTAAATAAAATTAATATTAATATAATAATAAATATGAAGACATAGTCTGAACCATTTTGAAAAAAATGGAAATAAAAAAAAATTTTTTTTTATGATAACAAATATTGAACAGGCTTATTGCGCAAGAGAGTTCAAATTGAGTGCGCAGTTTGGCACCTCGATGTCGGCTTAGCTTATCCACATGAATGCAGAAATCATGAAGGGTTGGACTGTTCGTCCATTAAAAAGCTACATGAGCTGGGTTAAATACGTCGTAAGACAGTATGGTTTCTATCTTCTAGAGGAAATTAGAGTAAAATAAGGATAGCCCCTTCGTACGAAAGGAGTTGGGTATGTTAACCTATGGTTTACCTGTTGTTAGTGGGCCTTATATTAATGTTATTAGTATTCAAATAAACTAAAAAGATGATGGTACTAATAATAAAAGTGGAGATTATTATGCACTATAATAATATTTAACACTAGCACGGCAGGAAAGCTAAGTTGGCTAGAGATAAATGCTGAAGGCATATAGGTATGAAACTTACTTTAAGATACTCTTAAATAAATGTAGTATAATACTACGTATAAATTAAAATAATTTTTTTTTTATTTTAATAATAGGCTTTAGCTGAAAGATTTTTAATTTTTTTAGGTATAAAGTACTAATTTTTTATTTTACTATTTACTATTCATATCAATATATTACATTTTTGTAATTGCCTGGTTAGCATAAAAGTAATGCAACCGTTTTGTAGTCGGTAGAAGTAAGTGCGATACTTGCACTGGGCTATTAAATATATAATGTGTATTTAAGTTATATATGTGCTTAAATTAAAGACCCAGTGGTCAAGTTGGTTACGACATAACTCTTTCACTGTTAAAACGGGGATTCGAATTCCCCCTGGGTTAATAATAAATTTATTATATATATGCGGATTAGTGTAATAGAAACATAATTGGCTCATGCCCAATAGATAAAAGTGCAACTCTTTTGTCCGCACACATGCATACAAAAAGGCTATAGCTTAATTGGTAAAGCAAGCTGCTCATAATAGCTCAGATAGGTGTTCAACTCACCTTGGCCTTAATAATACATATATAGTCCGAGTGCTGGAATTGGTAGACAGAGTAAATTTAAAATTTATTGATGAAAATCGTGAACGTTCAAGTCGTTTTTCGGATATTTATAATATTGTATGTTATAGGGGATATAGTTTAACTGGTAAAACTGCGATTTTGCATATCGTTATTCTAGGATCGAGTCCTGGTATCTCCATATATTTAAGCTCGAGAAGCTCAATCTGGTAGAGCGGAACTCTGAAGATGTTTAGGCTGTAAGTTCAAATCTTATCTCGAGCAATTTATATTTATAGGGTAATGATGGAATTGGTAGACATGTACAGCTTAGACCTGTTTGATTTTTAATCTTATCCGTTCAAGTCGGATTTACCTTATTATATATATGTTGTAGACTAATAGGTAAGTCATAAATTTTTGGTATTTATCAATGGGTGTTCGAATCACTCCAACATAAAGTATAAATTAAGGTGGATATAGTTCAATTGGTAGAACAACTGTATGTGGCACAGTAAGTTCTCTGTTCAAGTCAGGGTATCCTCCCATCTATTTAAAATAAATTATATAGCCAGGATAGTTCAATTGGTTAGAACATTAATTTCATGCATTAAGAATGAGAATTCAAATTTCTCTCCTGGCTTTTTATATAATTAAAATTTTTAGTTTATATAGTATATATAATTTCTCATATTATGTATTTAATATAGTTATCTTATGAGTAATATTTTACATTTATAAATCATGACAAATAATTTATATTTAATTAATGAAACTATAACTAATGGTTACAGTACTATGGTTTTAGATTTTTTCTCTTTAGTTTCTATACTATGTGCTATTTCTGTTATTATTAGCAAAAATCCTATAGTATCTGTATTATTTTTAATAGGTTTATTTTTAAGTATAGCTAGTTATCTTATTATTATAGGTATAAGTTTCATAGGTCTATCTTATTTATTAGTTTATGTAGGTGCTGTATCTATATTATTCCTTTTTATACTTATGCTAATAAATGTTAGAATATCTGAATTATTAAGTGAAACTAAAAATAGTATACCTTTAGTTTTTATAATAGCCTTATGTTTTAATACTACATTATCTAAGCTATTACCATCTAATTTATACTTATATAACAAAAATTATGTTTTATACAAAAACTATAGTGATTATTTAAGTGATTTTTTTGATTATTCTAATAACAAAGATGAATTATCTTTTGTTACTATTAATTCATGAGATAGTAGTATAATAGAACTTAATCATATAACTAGTATAGGTAATATTATGTATACTAGTTATTCTATGTGATTAATATTAACTTCTATAATTTTATTATTAGCTATGGTAGGTGCTATAGTAATTACTATTAAGCAAAAATAGATTAAAAAAAAAGAAAATATTTATAAATAATATTTCATAAATACAATAAAAAAAAATTTTTTTTTTGTTGAACTATCAATAAATTTATTGATTATTAATAATATATAAGAAGATTAAAAAAAAAAATCTTCTTTTTATTAGTTATTTGGTCTATAGATCTTAGTAACTAATATATAGTAAATATAACAAATATCGGTTTAAAATGATATTTGAGAATAAATTATACAGGGTATAATTTTTATAAATAGGAAAACTACAATAAGTATATAAATAATATACATATTATTTATTTTTAAAAGTATAAATAAAAAAGAAAAAAAAAATACAAATATATTAATAAAACTATGAGATTTACAAGTAATCTTTCACAATTAACAGTTTCAAAAAATACAAAAGCAGAAGTATACTCAATTAAGCATTCTGCATTAACTTTATGAACAGAGCGTTGATTTTATTCATCAAATGCTAAAGATATAGGTACATTATATCTTATGTTCGCCGTATTTTCTGGTTTAGTTGGTACAGCATATTCAGTACTAATAAGATTAGAATTATCAGGACCAGGTGTACAATTTATAGCTGATAATCAATTATATAATAGTATTATTACAGCTCATGCTATAATAATGATATTTTTCATGGTAATGCCTGCATTAATAGGGGGATTTGGTAATTTTTTATTACCTTTATTAGTAGGAGGTCCTGATATGGCATATCCTAGATTAAATAATATAAGTTTTTGATTATTACCACCAAGTTTAATACTATTTTTATTTGCTAGTGGAATAGAAAATGGAGCAGGTACAGGTTGAACACTTTATCCTCCATTATCAGGTATACAAAGTCATAGTGGGCCAAGTGTTGATTTAGCTATTTTCGGTTTACATCTTTCGGGTGTAAGTAGTTTATTAGGAGCTATAAACTTTATAACTACTATATTAAATATGCGTAGTCCAGGTATAAGATTACACAAATTAGCTTTATTTGGATGAGCAGTAATAGTTACTGCTGTTCTATTATTATTATCATTACCTGTTTTAGCAAGTGCTATTACTATGGTATTAACAGATAGAAATTTCAATACATCATTTTTTGAAGCAGCTGGAGGAGGAGATCCTATTTTATATCAACATCTTTTCTGATTTTTTGGTCATCCTGAAGTATATATACTTATTATACCAGGATTTGGTATAATAAGTACTACAATTTCTGCAAATTCAAATAAAAGTGTATTTGGTTACTTAGGTATGGTATATGCTATGATGTCTATAGGAGTATTAGGATTTGTAGTTTGAAGTCACCATATGTATACAGTAGGATTAGATGTAGATACAAGAGCATATTTTACAGCTGCTACTTTAATAATAGCAGTACCTACTGGTATAAAAATCTTTAGTTGATTAGCTACATGTTATGGAGGATCTTTACATTTAACACCATCAATGTTATTTGCTTTAGGATTTGTATTCTTATTTACAGTAGGAGGACTAAGTGGAGTAGTTTTAGCTAATGCTTCACTTGATATTGCTTTCCATGATACTTATTATGTTGTAGCACATTTCCATTATGTATTAAGTATGGGAGCAGTATTTGCATTATTTAGTGCATGATATTTTTGAATTCCTAAAATTTTAGGATTAGATTATAATATATTCTTAGGTAAAGTACATTTTTGACTTTTATTTATAGGAGTTAATATTACATTTTTCCCTCAACATTTTTTAGGTTTACAAGGTATGCCTAGAAGAATTAGTGATTATCCTGATGCTTTTGCGGGTTGAAATATTATTAGTAGTTTCGGTTCAATAGTTAGTGTTATAGCTACTTGATTATTTTTATATATTGTATATCAACAATTAGTATTTGGTAAGGCTGTATCAAGAGATCCTTGAGCAATACCTCAGTTTTTTAGTGATATTTTACAAACATTATTAAATAGAGCATATAGTTCATTAGAATGATGTTTAAATAGTCCACCTAAACCACATGCATTCACTTCATTGCCTTTACAAAGTACATTCAATTTTTTGTTCTTTTAAAGAATCAAAATTGAATTCAATTTTGATTCTTTATTTTAAGTTATATATATATATTCTTTACTGGCACAATAGATTATTGCGGATCTCCAGAACCTATCGATATTGCTTATCTTCAAGAGCAAATAGTTGCTTTAAAAGAAAATCTTGCTATAGCAGAAGCAGCACAAGGTGCTGATTATGATAGTAATGACATACGAGAAATTAAAGAAGCAATTAAAGAGAATGAAGGAGACCTTAAAAAATTTCTTGCTGAAAAAGCTAAGACTATGTCTAGCTCTAGCTCTAATGATACCTCTCTTTCTAATAAAAGAAAAGGGGATGGTGAATATCAAATTAACAGTCGTAAATATCAAATTGCAGAACCAGAAAAAAAATAATATAACAAAAAAAAAAGGGATTTTGACAGAGTGGTTATGTAGTGGATTGCAAATCTATTTACAAAGGTTCAATTCCTTTAGATCCCTGTAAAAAAAAAATATATGTAATAATTATATATAATACAATATAGATATATGATAAAAATTATATTTATATATATCAAAAAAAAAGTACAAAGAACTAAAAAAACTTTTTGAATTTTTTCAAATTACTACTTTAAAGGCTAAATAACCTAAAACAACTTTAATAATAATTATAGAAATAAAAAAAAATAAATGATTCAAGCAGCAAAAATTATAGGAACAGGATTAGCAACAACAGGATTAATAGGAGCAGGTGTAGGGATAGGTGTAGTATTTGGAGCATTAATATTAGGTGTTGCTAGAAACCCTTCATTAAGAGGACAATTATTCGCATACGCAATCTTAGGATTTGCTTTCTCAGAAGCTACAGGGCTATTTGCACTTATGATGGCATTCTTATTATTATATGTTATATAATAACTATATTAATTAATAAGCTTAATATAAAATAAATAAGCAAAAAAAAAATTACATTAACCATACTTAAACTAATATAAAATAATACTATTAGATATAAGTATAAATTTTTAATCATCAAAACATGAGAATATTTAAAAGTCATCCTTTATTAAAATTAATGAATTCGTATATAATTGATTCACCTCAACCTTCGAATTTAAGTTATTTATGAAATTTTGGTTCATTATTAGCATTTTGTTTAATAATACAAATAGTTACAGGTGTAACATTAGCTATGCATTATAACCCTAGTGTACTAGAAGCATTTAATTCAGTTGAACATATAATGCGTGATGTAAATAATGGATGATTAATACGTTATTTACATGCTAATACAGCATCAGCATTTTTCTTTATAGTGTATTTACACATAGGAAGAGGGTTATATTATGGATCTTATAATTCTCCAAGAACATTAGTATGAACTATTGGAACAGTTATTTTTTTATTAATGATTGTTACAGGAT
>Ga0247806_10000442_pt1 | contig 26328 bp, 22 predicted proteins | sample UWRJL059202B1_FD_179935 | JGI IMG/M metagenome (GOLD analysis project Ga0247806, IMG submission 179935) | Plant litter microbial communities from Arlington Agricultural Research Station in Wisconsin, United States - UWRJ-L059-202B-1 | ecosystem: Environmental > Terrestrial > Plant litter >... | reverse complement strand
TTTTTCCGGGAATTCGACATTGCTTTTGCCGGCCCCGAACAATTCCTCATCAACAACAGCATGTTTGACCTCATTTCGCAGTACACGATTTTGCTGGGACAAATCTACACAAACCCACCTTCAGTATCAGGCTGGCCTGCCTTTTACCAGGCACCTGCTTTCGATAAACTGTGGATCAACACCAGCACTTACCCCAAACGAAACGAGTTCAGCAGTACGCTCATCGATTATGGTTTCAACAGGGAAGGCTATTTTTTTTCCGTAGATGTGGTGCGGTTTGTACGTTCTTTAAAAAGTCCCGGCGATCCATCTCAACTCATCAATGAATCGCTCGAACTGCTGTACTCCGTACCCGTGTCAACCGCATCAAAGGAAATGCTGAAGAAGAATTTTTTATTAAGCGGCCAGGAAAAGGATCATTACTGGACCGATGCCTGGAACGATCACATGGCCTCACCGGCCGATGAGCAAAAGAAAGACATCGTGGAAAGGCGGCTGAAAGCCTTGTACAGGTATTTAGTTAACTCACCCGAATACCAGCTTTTTTAATATGAACAGGAGAATATTTTTAAAGAACAGCTCCACGCTCGCCATTCCTTTCCTCTTGAATGGAATGCTGGCAAAAACATTCGGGCACAACCACTGGATGAACCAATTGCTGTCGCCCAACGCGCTGGACAACGGCCGGGTACTGGTACTTATCCAGTTGTTCGGCGGCAACGATGGACTCAACACCGTGGTACCGCTGGATGGGTATGACAACTATTTTAAAGCCCGCCAAAAACTCGCGATCGAAAAAAACAAGGTCCTTTCCATTACCGGCAATAAAACGGTTGGCCTGCATCCCGCGCTCAATGGCCTGCGGGAACTATACGATACCGGCAAACTTGCCATTCTTCAATCAGTTGGTTACCCGGAACCTGATTTTTCGCACTTCCGTTCTACCGACATCTGGATGTCCGGCTCCGATAGCAAGGAAGTGTTGCAAACCGGCTGGCTCGGCAGGTACCTGCAGCAGCAGCATCCCGGTTATCCTGCAGGTTACCCTTCTGCGCAAATGCCCGACCCGCTGGCCATTGAAATAGGCACCAGTACTTCCTTTGCCTTCCAGGGCCTGCAATCGCCCATGGCGGTAAACGTTGTGGACCCGGGAAATATATTCCGGCCCGGCTCCGGCTTAACGGACACCGTTCCGGCAGGCAAGCCAGGCGAAGGGCTTTCATTTTTACGGCAGGTAGCCGATCAGTCTGCTGCTTATGGCGACGTGTTGAAAGCTGCGTATAAAGTTGCGCCGCAACAGGTGGACTACCCCGCAAACAGTAAGCTGGCTGCTGAATTAAAAACAGTAGCGCGGTTGATTAAAAGCGGTTTAAAAACAAAAATATACCTCGTGAACTTCGATGGGTTCGACACGCACGCGCAGCAGGTGAATGCCAACGACAGCAGCACCGGCCGCCATGCGCAGTTACTCGCCACCGTTAGTGATGCCATCAGTGCCTTCCAAAGCGATCTCGAAGGGCTGGGTATCGCCGACAGGGTAACGGGCATGACCTTTTCGGAGTTCGGCCGCAGGATCATCTCGAACGAAAGCCTGGGCACCGATCATGGCGCCGCCGCACCATTGTTTGTATTTGGTGCAAAGGTAAACGCAGGCATCCTGGGTGATAATGCCGTCATTCCCGATAAGGTTACCGATGCCGATAACATCCCTATGCAAACCGATTTCCGCTCCGTGTATGCAACCGTATTGAAAAACTGGCTCGGCGTTGAACCAGCTGCTTTGATGCAAATAATGGGAAAGGAATACCCGTTGGTGAAATTGTTTGGAGGAGTTTAGGGGGTGTGAGGTTAGGGTTTAGAAGTTTAGTGGGTTTAGAAGGAATATAATGTTGCTAACTCCCCTCTCTTTCAGGAGAGAGCCTGTCCCGAACTTGCTTCGGGAGGTTGGGGGTGAGGCGTTGAATGTAGTTGAAAGAGACGCTTGAGTTACACTTCTTTTGTTCCATCAAAATATTATATTGGTAAAAAGATAGTTGCAGTTTAACGGCGCGCCGTAGGTACGCTACTTGCCAACCGCCAACTGACAATTGCCAACTTACAAACTGCCAACTGCTAATCGTAACTTGCAGCATCATGAAGACAGCCTTTCTTCTTTTTTTCTTATTTATTTTCAACATCGTTTCAGCCCAGGTTAAAGACAGCGTTCAATGGCTGAATGCGAATCCTGTTACCCTCAGCGAAGTGGTGATCAATAACAAGCTGAATGTACCGGTATTCATCAACCGGGTAAAGAACGACACTTCTTTTTACAAGGCCTTCCGTAACCTGCGCGTACTGGGCTTTTCGGCCATCAACGACATTCGCATGAACAACAGCGATGGTGAGTTAAAGGCTTATCTCCACAGCAAAACAAAACAAGTAAGAACGGGCAACTGCCGCCGCATGGAAACCCTGGAAGAAACGACCAGCGGCGACATTTATGATGAAGACCATGAACTGAATTACTATACCGCGCAACTCTATGCCTCTTTATTTTTCACGCGCGATTCCGTTTGCGGTGAAGACAACATCGTACTCGGCCGTGAGTTCAGTACCAGCGGCAAATCGGGACTGGAAAAGAACAAAGAACAATTGAAAATGTTGTTCTTCAACCCGGGCAAACGCATCAACGGCCTGCCCTTCATGAGCAACAAAACGGCCATTTTCGAAGAAGGCGTGGTGGAGCATTACGACATGAGCATCGACATGGAATTGTACAACAATACCAGTTGCTACGTGTTGAAACAAATGGTGAAACCCGCCGACCGGGGCAGCGTGGTGATCGATGAAATGACGACCTGGTTCGACGATAAAACCTTTGAAGTGCTGGGCAGGAACTATTCGCTCAGTTACGACGCCGGCATCTACGATTTTAAAGTCAACATGGAAGTAAGAATGCGGCGCTTTCAAAACTACGTGGTGCCCGAACTCATCCGCTACGTCGGCAACTGGAAAGTGATCTCCAAAAAAAGGGAACGTGGTGTGTTCACCGCTACCCTGTTCGATTTTAATTGACGCTTCGCATTTTTTTAACTTTTGCTGCCTTAATTTTAAGTCATGATGAAACGCATTTTACTTTCCTTTTCCATAGCTATTTTATTCCTTACCGCCACAGCGCAAAACCCGGCGGCACGCGACTTTTCCGGCGTGGATGAATACGTAAAAAAACTGGGCGCACTCGACAGCATGAACATGGGTACCATCACCAAACTGGTGACAAAACCCTACAGCGATAAAATAGACAAGGCAAGGGCGATCTACTACTGGATCACGCACAACATTGCCTACGATGTAAAACAGGCGCGCAACCAAAGCAGCGCAAAGAATACGCCTACCGAAGTATTGCTGTCCCGCAAAGCCGTAGGCATCGGCTTCGCCCTGCTTTTCCAGGACATGTGCAGCAATGCCGACATCCGCTGCCTCACCGCCGATGGTTTTGTAAAACACAAGGCCGAAGAGATCGGCGAAAGCGATGCAGAAATAAATCATTCCTGGGCCGTAGTGCAACTGGGGCAAAGCCCGGAAACCTGGTACTACGTGGATCCCGCCTGGGGCAGCGGCTATGCCGACGACGACCTGAAAACATTTACACCGGCTTTCAGCGAGGGCTATTTTTTTGCGGACCGCACCCTTTTCAACTGGCAGCATTATCCCGATAACGAAGCCTGGAAATTAGGTCCCGGCGCGCCGAAGAACAAAGGCGATTTTTACAACCTGCCTATTCTTAAAAGCGCTGCCAACGACCTGAAGCTGAAACAGTTTACCCCAAAAACAGGCATCGTAAAAATAAAAACCGGCAGCACATTCCTGTTCAGCTTTACCATCGGCTTTGAAAATGAAATAGAAAAAGTAGAACTGGCGATGGGCGGCTCAAAAAAAATAAAAAAGATAGAAGTGCCCTTCACTTTCAGCGCCCGTACGCTCAACATCAAACACAAATTTGAACAGGATGGCGATTTTCCTTTGACCATCGTGGTGAATGGGAAGCCGCTGGCGGTGTATCGGGTGACGGTGGAATAATTTGAAGATTTGGCAATTTGGAGATTTGATAATTTTTCCAATTTATCGTATAAAGATTACCGGCCTGGTGCGTGCTTGTCGTAAATGAATTTCCAAATCAACTAATCTCCAAATTAATAGTTGCTATACAAAAAACCCACTCTTAAAAAAGTGGGTTTCCATTCTTATAAAAACTTTATTTACGCTCTCTGTTTAACCGGCGCTTTTTTCTTTGATTTTTTGAGCGCGGATTCGATGTCCTTGCTGATGTTCTCGAAGGTGGGTTTGCCCACTACGATCTCGCCGTTCACGAAGAAAGCAGGGATTTCCTTAACACCTTTGTTCACGCCTTCCTGGAAATCATTGCGCACCTGCCAGCCATAGGTTGAATTGATGAGGTCGTCGAGGAAGTGTTTGTTCTCCACGCCGGCTTCCTTGGAATACAATTTCAAACTGGTGGTACCCAGGGCCCTGCGGTTGTGGAAAAGCAGGTTGTGCATTTCCCAGAACTTACCCGACTGGGCGGCTGCAATGGCCGATTCCGCGGCCTTCATGGAACGTTGGTGTATTTTCGTCAACGGGAAATGACGGAACTGGAACCTGATCTTACCATCGAATTCTTCCAACAATTTCTTTACCACCTCATTCGCTTTCGCACAATCTTCATTTTCATATTCGCCAAATTCAACGAGGGTTACTGCTGCATCCTTACTGCCCACAAACACATCTTTTGGTGGGATAACTTCTACCACCTCTTTCTGTTTCATTGCCATAATTGTTCTCTTTTATCAGTCGCCTTTGCAACTGTGATTATTAATTTACGCTGTTGATCCAAGTATCGTTCAACGCTTACGCAGTTGCTTTCACCTGCTCAGCGGATTCGTTCCTGAATACCACCGTACTGTCGAATACATCTACCAGTACCGGTTTTGTTTTGTCGATGTCTCCACCCAGGATCTTCTTACTCAACTGGTTCACGATCTCTTTCTGGATAAGTCTTTTCAATGGCCTGGCGCCGAACTGCGGATCGTAACCGTTCTCTGCCAGGTAATCCAGTGCATAATCACTGAACTGGAGATTGATGCCATTCTGGGCCACCAGTTCCACGAGGTTATTCAGCTGGATCCTGATGATCCCTTTTATCTCTTTCCGCATCAACGGCTGGAACATGATCACTTCGTCGATCCGGTTCAAAAATTCGGGGCGGATGGTCTGCCTCAACAAGCCCAGCACCTCCACTTTCGTCCGCTCAACTACTTCATCCTTATTGATTTCCGTTACGCCTTCAAAATTATCCTGGATAACCTGGCTGCCCATATTGCTGGTCATAATGATGATCGTATTCTTAAAATTCACCATGCGGCCCTTGTTATCGGTAAGCCTTCCGTCGTCCAATACCTGCAATAATACGTTAAAAACGTCAGGATGCGCCTTTTCTATCTCATCTAATAAAATAACGCTATATGGTTTTCTGCGTACGGCTTCGGTCAACTGGCCGCCTTCATCGTACCCAACATATCCCGGGGGTGCGCCCAAAAGCCGGCTCACAGCGTGTTTTTCCTGGTATTCGCTCATGTCGATGCGGGTCATCATGCTGTCGTCGTCGAACAGGTAATTGGCCAGCGCCTTCGCCAGTTCCGTTTTACCTACACCGGTTGTACCGAGGAAAATAAAGGAACCGATCGGCTTCTTTGGATCCTGCAAACCGGCCCGGCTGCGGCGGATGGCATCGGATACGGCTTCAATCGCCTCTTCCTGTCCAACCACCCTTTTGTGCAGTTCCGCTTCCAGGTTCAGCAGCTTTTCCTTTTCGCCCTGCAGCATCTTCGTTACCGGGATGCCCGTGGCACGGGCAATGTTCTCTGCAATGTCTTCCGCATCCACTTCTTCCTTCAGCATGCGCTTTTCGCTGATGCCGTCCAGTTCGCGTGAAAAGGTTTCGATGATCTTTTCCTGCTCCTGCAATTTGCCGTAGCGTATTTCAGCTACCTTGCCATAGTCGCCTTCCCTTTCGGCTTTTTCGGCGGCCAGTTTCAGTTGTTCTATCTCCGCCTTGGCATTCTGCACTTTTTCCACCACTTCTTTTTCTTCCTGCCATTTGGCTTTGAACGTATCCCTTTCTACAGAGAGATTGGAAATATCGGTATTCAGTTGCTTTAACTTGGGTTCGTCATTTTCCCGCTTGATGGCTTCCCGCTCGATCTCCAACTGCCGGATCTTCCGGTCCAGTTCGTCCAGTTCCTCGGGCATGCTGTTCATTTCGAGCCGCAGTTTGGCCGCGCTTTCATCGATCAGGTCGATGGCTTTATCGGGTAAAAAACGATCGGTGATGTAGCGGGTGGAGAGTTCCACCGCGGCAATGATCGCTTCGTCTTTGATGCGCACGTGGTGATAGGTTTCGTAACGGTCCTTCAATCCGCGTAAAATAGAAACAGCATCCTCAACAGAAGGTTCGTCGATCATCACTTTTTGGAAACGGCGTTCCAAAGCCTTGTCTTTTTCAAAAAACTTCTGGTATTCGTTCAGTGTAGTAGCGCCGATCGCCCGCAGTTCACCCCTTGCCAGTGCGGGTTTCAAAATGTTAGCTGCATCCATGGCACCATCGCCCCCGCCCGCGCCTACCAGCGTATGTATCTCGTCGATGAAGAGGATGATGTTGCCGTCGCTGCCGGTTACTTCTTTCACCACGGCTTTCAGCCTTTCTTCAAATTCGCCCTTATATTTGGCACCCGCGATGAGCAGGCCCATGTCGAGCGCATAAATAATTTTTGATTTCAGGTTGTCGGGCACATCGCCATTTAAAATACGGATGGCCAGTCCTTCTGCGATGGCGGTTTTACCAACGCCGGGTTCGCCCACCAGGATCGGGTTGTTCTTGCTCCTGCGGGAAAGAATGTGCAGGGTGCGCCTGATCTCTTCGTCGCGGCCGATCACGGGATCGAGCTTGCCCGAGCGCGCCATCTCGTTCAGGTTGTTGGCATATTTGCTCAGGGCATTGTACTGCGTTTCCGAAGTAGCGGAAGAAACGGTGGATCCCTTGCGCAATTCGGTAATGGCGGCGATCAATCCTTTTTCAGTGAGGCCGGCATCTTTCAACAGCTTCGCGGTATTGTCGGAACCCTGTATGATCGCCAGCAAGAGGTGCTCAACGCTTACGAATTCGTCTTTAAAGGTTTTCAGCGTGGCACCGGCACGCAGCAGCACGTTGTTGGCGTCCCTGCTTAAATTTTGGGCGGGTTCGCCCGAGGCCTTAGGCAGGCGGGTGATGGATTCGTCCAGCTTTTCTTCCACATAATTAACGTTCACATTGTTCTTTTTCAGCAAATATTCGATGGACGAATCTTTGTCGCTGATCAATGCTTTCAGGAGGTGCTCGGTCTCGATATGATTATTGCCGGCATTAAACGCAAGCTGTTGTGCCTGCTGTAAAATTTCCTGCGATTTTATGGTTAAATTTTGAATGCTCATGTGTTTGATTTTTTATACTATCCCTACCTCCGCAAAAGCTAATCCAAAGCAAATCAACGGTTATTATGGCATGGGAAATCCGCTACCGCTGCCGGATAAGCAGGAAAGAAGGGCGCTTCCTGTAATTGTAACAGGCGCCTTCTCCGGGATAATGCGGAACCATTTATCCAAAAAATTACCCGCCCATATCGGCAAGTACGCACAAAAACCCAAAAACGAAGTTGCAACAACATTTCTGCGCACATTTACATAATTTTGCGGCGCTGCAACCAAGTAGCCTAACTGCTGAAACCGAGTTTATGAGAAAATACCTGATACTGGCCTTCTTTACTTTCTGCCTGCTGCCTGCTTCCGCCCAAAAAAAATCGCACTGGCTTACCGGCATGTACCTGCAATGGGGTTACAATACCGAATGGTACACAAAAAGTAATATTCATTTCAACAGCACGGTAAACGGTGTGCCGCACAATTTCACCATGCGCGGGGTGAAGGCCCACGATCGCAACGACCTGGACGGGATCGTTAAAAAGCCGCTGGCCGTTACGGTGCCCCAATACAATTACCGCATCGGTTTTTATTTGAATGCCAAACACAGCCGCGCCATCGAATTCAATTTCGATCATACCAAGTACATCATTTACAACAACCAAAAAGTAAAGGCAAAGGGTTATATCGGCAACGATCATTTCGATAAGGATACATCGTTTACCCACGACCAGGTGGCGTTTGAGCATACCAACGGCGCCAATTTTTACCACATCAATTACGTGCAGCAACATACTTTGCTCAGCAATAAAACACGCCCCGTGCTTACCGCCGTATGGAAGGCAGGCGCCGGATTTCTGATCCCGAAAACGGATGTTACCCTGAGCGGTAAACGGCTCGACAATAAATTTCACCTTGCCGGTTATTGCTTCGGTGCAGAAGGCGGGGGCCGCTGGTATTTTGCCAAAAGGATTTTTATTGAAGGAACCGCCAAAGCCGGTTTCGCCAATTATACCAATTCACTTGCGCTGGACAACAACGGCCGCATAAATCATTCCTTCGGTTATTTTGAACTGATCGGCACGCTGGGCTACGATATCAGGTTCTGATGAACCTTTAACCAATTTAAGCCCTGTTGATGTAACGGGGCTTTTGTATTTTTATGAAAAGATGGAAGGGAAAATACATACAAGGAAAAGACTGGCGCCCAAAGCCGTGTACCACGCAAGGTTGTGGAGGAACGCGGTGTATGGATTGGGCCTTATTTTCATCTGCCTGTTCATTGGCATCATCGGGTACAAACTAACCATCCCGCAATTCGACTGGTACGATAGTTTGCTGAACGCTTCCATGATCCTCAGCGGCATGGGACCGATGATCGATCCTTCCATTACGCTTACCCCAACCGCTAAAGTTTTTGCTTCCGCGTACGCTCTTTTCAGCGGCGTTACCTTTATCGGTAGCATCGGTATTCTGATAGCGCCCGTGGCACACCGCTTTTTTCACCGGCTTCATTTGGAGGATTCAGAAGGATGAGCCTGCCGGAGCAACATACCAGTTTTATAAAGCAGCAGGCCGGGGCACTGGGCTTCGATTTTTGCGGCATCGCCAAAGCGCAGGTGCTGGATGAAGACGCGCGGCGACTGGAGAACTGGTTGAACAAAGGCATGCACGGCAACATGCAGTACATGGAAAATCATTTCGACCTGCGGATCGATCCTTCCAAACTGGTGCCCGGCGCGAAATCGGTGATCACGATGATGATCAATTACCTGCCTTCAACAGAGCAGCAACCCGGCACGCCCAAAATTTCGAAGTATGCCTGGGGCAAGGATTACCATGAAGTGATAAGGACCAAACTGAAAACCTTACTACAAAACATAAAAGATAACATCGGCGAAGTGAATGGCAGGGGATTCGTGGACAGTGCGCCCGTGCTGGAAAGAAGCTGGGCAAAGCGTTCGGGCATTGGATGGATCGGCAAGAACGGGAACCTCATCAACAAAGGCAGCGGTTCTTATTTTTTCATCGCTACCCTGATCATCGACCTGCCGCTGCTGTACGACAATGCAATGGCAAAGGATTATTGCGGCACCTGTACAAAATGCATCGATGCCTGCCCGACCGACGCCATACTCCCCGGCAAAATTGTTGACGGCAGCAAGTGCATTTCCTATTTTACGATCGAATTAAAAGACGCGCTGATACCGGGAAAGATGCAGGGTAAATTCGACGACTGGATGTTTGGTTGCGACGTATGCCAGGATGTATGTCCCTGGAACCGCTTCGCTACACCCGGCACGGAGCCTGCTTTTCAGCCCTTGCCCGAAGTACTGAACTTTACAAAGAGCGACTGGGAAGAAATGACAGAAGCATCTTTCAAAGATATTTTCAGGAACTCGCCCATCAAAAGATCGAAGTTTGAAGGCATCAAACGCAACCTGCATTTTATACAGTCATGAACCGCAACATTATCAAACTGCATCAGATCGCACAAAAGCAACAACGCCTGATCATCGGGTTGATGAGCGGCACTTCGCTGGATGGTCTTGATATTGCCCTGTGCAGGATAGAAGGCAACGGCCTGCAAACCAAACTGCAACTGTTGCAATTTGAAACGCATCCTTATGAGGAGGATTTTAAAAATAAAGTGCGGCAGGTTTTTTCAAAAGCTGAAGTCGACCTCCAACTGCTTTGTCTTTTAAATCCCTGGATCGCGTTGCAACATGCGCAATTCATCAACGACTGTTTAAAAAAATGGAATATAAATAAAGATGATGTAGATCTTATCGCCAGTCATGGTCAAACCATTTACCACGCACCAAAGAAATTACATGGGTTGGCTGAATTTGGAAATGCCACATTACAGATCGGTGATGGCGATCATTTGGCCGTTGCTACCGGCATTACCTGCATCAGCGATTTCAGGCAAAAAAATATTGCGGCCGGTGGCGAAGGCGCGCCACTGGCTTTGTACGGCGACAGGATCTTATTTAGCTCTTCAACGCAGGATCGTTTGCTGCTCAACATCGGCGGCATTGCCAACTTTACTTACCTCCCTGCCGGCGGCAGTATAGAAAACATTGTTTGCACCGATACCGGCCCGGGCAATACGATGATGGATGGATTAATGCAAAAACATTTTGAAGGCCATTCGTACGATCAAGACGCCATGATTGCCCGCAAAGGAAAAGTAAACCAGCAGTTACTATCGGCTTTGAAGGATCACATTTTTTTTCAACAACCCTTTCCTAAAACAACGGGACCTGAATTGTTCAACGGTGGTTACCTGGAAGCGGCGCTTTCGCATGTTGATGATGTCGTATCAACGGAAGACCAGGTGGCAACGCTCAATTATTTTTCAGCCGACAGTATTGCAACGGCCATTGAAGCCTGCATTGAAAATAAGAGACTGCAAATATTCGGCAGCGGTGGCGGCATCCACAACCCTTTGCTGCTGGAGCATTTAAAGGAACGGTTGCCGCAGGCTGATTTTTTTACGACGAATGATTTGGGGATAGATCCCGATGCAAAGGAAGCGATCCTGTTTGCCCTGCTGGCCAATGAAGCCGTAGCGGGAGCCGAAGCAAATATGCTGTCGATGGGTAAGATTAGTTTTCCTTATTGAGTTTTTTCCATGTAAATCTTCAGGCTGTTGAGCGCTTCTTCATAGCCCGGTCCGCTTATTTTTTCCACAAAAATGCCATAGAATTTTTCCCAGGGATACCACCTTAACCTCACCAGTGCTTTCCATTCGACCTGTACCGCGGAACTATCGGCCAACGGCAAAATGGTGAGCACATTTTGTATGGGCAGTTCGCCTTCCCTGCCAAGCGTTGCCTGTACTTCGCTGGCATTGGAAGAAACGATGCTGAAGGTATTTACTTTATTATTAGTCTCCCATTCAAGACTATTGGGATTGGTGCTTTTCAAATAATTGATAGAATCAGATTTCAGTACGGGATGCCAGTTCTTCCAGTTATTTACCTGGCTGATCTGTTCCAATACTTTTTCTGCCGGCGCCCGTACCACCACGCCCCTCGACACCCGGATGGACGAAGGAATAAGCAGGGAGATCAATGTCACCATGATGAACAACCCGGCAATTACGATGATAAAACCTTTGAGCGACTTCATAAAACTATTCCCATTTAAAAACTTTAATGGCGATAAAATAAACGATCACGCCCCATAACAGCAATATGCCGATTTCATCCCTTACCTGCCAAAGGCTTTGCCCTTCGAAAGCCACATTGCGCATGGCCGTATTCAAATGTGTTAACGGCAGGGCTTTTGAAATAGGCTGCAGCCATTTTGGAAATACGTCGATGGAAAAGAAAGTGCCACCCAGCAAAAATTGCGGCAGCGTAATCAAATTGGCGAATGGCGGAATGGTGCTGTCGTTCTTCGCCAATCCACTTACTATAAATCCAAAACCCATGAAGATCATTAACCCGATAAAACTCAGTACCAGCATCTCCATAAAGGTTTGAAATCCTTTTACCAGGGTGAAATCGAAGAGGTAATGCCCCACCAGAATGATCACGATGGCCGTTACCATCTGGAAGATTACGCGGCTGAGCCCTTCTCCTAAAATTATATACGAACGGCTGATGGGTGTTGCGAAAAAGCGTTTCAACACCAGTGTATTCCGCAGGTTGAAGAACATAAAAGCCACCCCGAACACGCCGGAACTCAACAAAGAAAATCCAAGCTGTCCGGGTAAAATAAAGTCGATCGTTTTATATTCCCTTACAATTTCAATATCCCTTTTATATTCAAATTTATCTTTTGCAATGGCGGGCCGGCCGGCATATACCGAGTCGCTTACCTTACCGTTGATGCCGTTTAAAATAGACCTTACCTGCGGCCATTTGTCATCGCTGGCATTGGTGCTTTTAATAATGTACTGGTAAGGATTGAGGCTGTCGCCTTTTACAATGCTGAGCACAGCCGCTACCCTTCCTTTTACCATGTTCGACCTTAATTCTCCGGCACTCGCGAAACTCACGATCTTCAGTTGTTTGTTGGCCTTTATACCTGCAAAAAAAACATTGTTGGTATCGCTGCCTGGTTCGATCACGATCCGGTACACGGGTGCGCCGCCGTTGTTGCCGATGAAACCAAATACCAGTATAAAGATGAAAGGAAATACAAAGCTGAAGACGACCGCCGAAGGGCTGCGGAATATGGCCCGCAGGCTGGCTTTGGTAATGGCCAGCATGGCGGTAACCTGGCTGTACTTTTGCATGGGTGGCTATTGTTAAGGGCGTAAAGCTATTGGGAAAAAAGGATTTTAAGAAATTTAACAGGAACTCATGACAAATGTCGTATATTTGGGCGTCAAAAGTCGTTAGCTATGAAAAAGGCAAATTATTCCCAGAAAGGTAAAAGCGGTGTTCCCAAGGTACAGGAACCAATGGCAGCTTACAAAAGCACCCGGGTTATTCCTGCCCTCAAAGATTTTACCTACAACGAATTTAAAAAAATTGCTGATAAAACGCCCTTCACCCAATTGGAATGGGCTTCCATGCTGCACATCAGTGAGCGTACCCTCCAGCGCTATGCGAAAAGCAACGGCAGTTTTGCGGCCATCAATGCAGAGCGCGCCCTGCAAATCAACAAAGTGATCCGCGAAGGCAAGGCCGCTTTCGGTAAAACTGAAAACTTTTACCAGTGGCTAAAGGAAAAGCCTTCCACCCTGGAAGGCACGCTCTCCCTCGAATCGCTGCAATCCTACGATGGCATTGAAAAAGTATTAACTGCACTCGGCAGGATTCAACACGGCATTTTCGCATGATCGTTTACAGGATAACGGGCAAGGCTTACAGCGACGACCTGTCGGGCACCGGCGCTAAACTCTTCGGCGGCCGCTGGAACTCGAAGGGTATACCCGCGCTCTATACTTCGGGATTCATTTCACTGACGCTGCTGGAAATGATCGTACATGCTTCCTTCAAAGACTTTGCAACCGAACTGCACCTGGTGCACATTCAATTCCCGGACACGGCTACGATAAAGGACATTACGCTGCCGAAGCTGAAAAACAACTGGGCGGAAGACCACGAATACAGCCGCTTCATCGGTGATTCTTTTTTGGATTCAAAAGAGCAACTATTGATGAAAGTGCCGTCGGCACTGGTTCCGGAAGAACACAATTACGTGGTGAACCCATTGCATACCGACTTTAAAAAAATTAAGATCAGCAAAACCATTCCTTTTCAACCCGATAAAAGATTTTACCTGGCCTGATGCATACCATTTATCTTTTACTGGGCAGCAATATGGGCAAGCCTGAAGAACAGTTGGCCGGCGCCGCGCATCATATTAAAAAAAAGATAGGCAAAATCAGCCGCAGTTCTTCCATTTACCAAACGGCGGCCTGGGGCAAAACCGATCAACCCGATTTTTTGAACCAGGTGATCATTGTTGAAAGCGAACAGGCGGCACCGGTAGTAATGAACAACATCCTATCCATAGAAAAACAAATGGGCAGGATAAGAACGGAAAAGAATGCGCCCCGCGTGATCGACATCGACATTTTATTTTTTAATAAGGAGATTATCCACACTGCACAGCTAACCGTTCCCCACCCCGAAATACAGAACAGGCGCTTCGTGCTCATCCCGCTGAAAGAACTGTCGCCGCTGCTGCAACACCCGTTGCTGCATCAAAATATCAGCGCTTTACTGGCGGCCTGCACGGACAAACTGGATGTGAAAAAGTTTTAATGTCCTGCTAATCGTTTACCCTTATTTTGCATTCCGCTTCCACCAGCAATGAAATATAATTTTGTAGTCATAGAAGGAAATATCGGCGCAGGGAAAACCACCCTGTCGCACCTGCTCAGCAAGCATTACAATGCAAGGCTGATCCTGGAAGAGTTTGCCGACAATCCTTTCCTGCCGAAATTCTATCAAAGCCCCGAACAGTATGCTTTTCCGCTGGAATTATTTTTCATGGCGGAACGTTACAAACAGTTGAAAGACTTGCTGCAGACGAAAGATATGTTCCAGCACATTACGATCTCCGATTATCTTTTTACCAAGTGCCTGTTGTTTGCCAAAGTAAATTTGCCGGACGAGGAATTCAGGTTGTACCAAAAACTGTTCGACATCATCAACCCACAGATCGTACAGCCCGACATCCTCGTGTACCTGCACAGCCCTGTGAATAAATTACAGGAAAACATTAAAAAACGTAACCGCGCTTATGAGCAGAACATCCCGTCGGATTACCTGTTCAACCTGCAGGAAACCTATACGCAATACATCAAGCAGCACAACATCAAAACGCTTTTCGTGGATACCAGCAATGCCGATTTTTTAGGCAACGACAAACACCTGGAAGTGATCGTGGACGCGCTCGACAAAGAATACGAAGACGGCCAGCATTACCTTACGTTGCCGTAGCTTTGCAGCATGAACAGTCGCTACCTGCCCAAAGAATTCTGGAACTTTATTTTCGCCAAACTTTTTTTTACGCTGGGATTGAGGATGATCACCACGATCATTATTTACCAGGTATTTCATCTTGCCAATACGTATATGGTGGGCATCGCAGGCCTGACAGAATTTGTACCGGCGGTGCTGGCGGCTTTGTATGCCGGGCATTACATCGATACCAACGACAAACGAAAGATTCTTTATTCTTCCTATGGTTGCTATTTGTTGTGCGCTATCGGCCTGGCCGTTGTAAGCCTGCCGCAACTCGATTTACCGGTGTCAACAAAAATCCCTTTGATTCTCGTAATCGTTTTTGCTACCGGTATCATCCGTTCCTTTGCCGGTCCCGCGGCTAACAGCATGATCGCCGCCATTGTGCCGCGCGAAAAATTACAAAAAGCCATTTCCATTAACTCTTCTACTTACCTCACTTCTTCTATTGCGGGACATGCCACCGGTGGTTTACTCATTGCCTTTGCCGGTATTTCCAATGCTTATATGATCACGGCCGGGTTCATCATCGTGGCCGGGTTTTTCGCTTTTCAACTAAAGCCCAAGCCACCATACAATACCGAAACAAAAGAGCCGATGGTAGCCGCCATTAAAAACGGTTTTTCTTTTGTGTGGAACAACAAAACTTTACTCGGCGTGATCTCGCTCGATCTTTTTGCCGTACTCTTTGGCGGCGCCGCTGCCTTCATTCCCGAGATAGCAGAAAAGGTTTTGCACACCGGGCCGATCGGCTATGGCTTTTTGAACGCGGCCATGGACATCGGCAGTCTCGTTAGCATCCTCATTTTATTGTGGCTGCCCATGAAACAAAAGCAGGGATTGAAAATGCTGCTGGCCGTTGCAGGTTTTGGCATCTTTATCATCGTATTCGGGTTGTCGTATGTGTACTGGCTGAGTTTCTTAGCCCTGGTCGTTGCCGGGTTTTTCGATGGCATCAGCGTGGTGGTGCGCGGTACCGTTACCCAGTTGCAAACGCCCGATGCCTTGCGGGGCCGCGTGTCTTCCATCAACCTCATCTTCATCAACTCTTCCAACGAACTTGGGCAATTTGAAAGCGGCATTACTTCCCGGCTGATGGGCACCATCCCGGCCGTGGTATTCGGCGGGGCCATGTCGGTATTGGTGGTGATCGGTACCTGGTGGAAGTTCCCGAATTTGAGGAAGATAGAATACTAGATACCCGACACTGGATACTGGATACTTAATGGTAACCGAAACGATACGTTATAGTATTTAAATGATGATACCTGTAAATTCGGTTTTAGAATACAATCTTTCAGGTTAAACACCGCGACCAGGTATCTAGCATCCAGTATCAAGTATCGGATTCCTCTTTATTCCGTAACTTCCCCTACTAAAATCCGCTCAACATGCAACGCAGAAACTTCCTCCGCAATACAGGCCTCACCATGGCCGGACTCGCCTTCTTAAATACCGATACACTGGCTTCTTTTTTAGCCGATCCCGCGTGGAAAATAAGAATGCTGAATGAGAACACAGGCGTATTTACCGAGAAGGGCGGCACCATTTTATTCCAGGTAAGTAAGGAAGGCGCTGTGTTTGTAGATGCGCAGTTCCCTGATACGGTACCGCATCTTGTTGAAGAATTGAAAACCAAATATGGCAAGATCGGTTCGGGTATGCTGATCAATACACATCACCACGCCGATCATACCGCAGGTAATATTGCTTTTAAAGAAGTAGTACCTAAACTGGTGGCACACGCCAATTCAAAGATCAACCAGGAGAACGCGGCGAAGGCGAATAAGAGTGAAGACAAACAATGGTACCCAACAGAAACCTATACGGACACGTGGAGCACGCAGTTTGGTAAAGAAAAAATAAAGCTGCATTATTTTGGTGCGGGACATACCAACGGCGACAGCGTGGTGCATTTTGAAAGTTCCAACATCATTCACATGGGCGACCTGGTTTTCAACAGGCGGCACCCGTTCGTGGATCAAAAAGCCGGCGCCAGCATCAAAAGCTGGATCAGCGTACTGAACAAAACCCTTCAAACATTTAATAAAGACACGCAATACGTGAGCGGTCATGCAGGCGCTGGTTACGACATTCTCCTAAAAGCCGATGACCTGCGGGCTTTCGCCACCTACCTTGAAAATGTATTGAAATTTACCGCAGCGCAAATAGAAGCCGGCAAAACAAAAGAAGAGGTCATAAAAGCCACCGAAATTCCCGGTTCACCCGAATGGAAAGGCGATGGTATTGAACGGCCGTTGTCCGCCGCCTATGCTGAACTCACCTTAAACAAAGGAGCCTGATAGATGGAAGATGTTGGATGGAAGACGGAAGATTTCCTTCTGCTTAAAGTATCTTTCCGGGAATGGAATAAGTAATAGGGAATAGGTAATATTCTCTAAGTTTATAGCGGCTTCCTAAACCTCCTAACCTAGCTAAACTTCTAAACCCCAAGATCTCCTTTCAACAACCTTCAACCTTTCAACAACATTTAACCTTCAACCTTTATTTCTTAGCTTCCAGCAACCTTTCCAGCACATAATACGTGATCGGGCAAAAACTGCTGTTCTTCAATGTTAGCGGCTGTCTTTTTAAAATGACGTCTTCATCGGTATAAGGGAAACGGCTGCAGTCGGAAGGCCGCACTTCATAAATGCTGCAATAATTATCCGATCCTAAGAACGGGCAGGGCCTCGATTGCAGAACGTAATCTCCTTCTGCATCGATGGTGAGGTAAGTATCGATCAGTTGCCCTTCTTTCATACGCAGGTATTTGGCAATGCGTTTGATGTCCGGCGTTTTAAATCGGGGTGAATAATTTTTACAGCAGTTGGCACATTGCAGGCAGTCGATCTTTTCAAAAGCTTCTTCGTGCAGGTGGGGCAATACCTTCAATACTTTGTTCTTATCGGCCCGGTGCAACAACTGCTTGTACGACTTTTGATGGTCGGCTGATTTCTTTTCCCAATTGGTCAACAGGTCCTCTTCCATACTGCGAAGGTTGGCAATTAACTGAACATGCGCGTAAAAAATTTATAGAAGTCGCGGCTTTGGTAAATATAAATGGACATGGCCAGCATACTGAACAGCATCCAGGCGAATATGCAAAACAGGCTCACCAGCAAGGAACGGAAACGGCTACCCGCTTTTGTAAGTTGCAGGAAACCATTAAGACTCCACCATATATACAACGCCTGCAACAATAATCCTCCGAATACGAAAGTATAGGAGATCCAGTGGCCCCTGAAGTAGGCCTGCAGCGGAAATATAGTAACGGTAAAGATGAGGTTACTAAAGGCCACGAACAATACAAAAGCCGTAAGGTGTTCCGCATAATTGTATTTTCTCCTGCGGTAAAACAACCAGGTGAGCAACGCCATAAAAGGCACGGCTACCATAGCGACGATATTACCATGCCGGTTGAAAAAAACAGAACTTTTGTGCACCCTTTCCATCACCGTAATGTATTGTTGCTTACCGGCCTCGGTAGGAATGCGGGCCAGCACGGCCGGGTTGGGCTCCGAACGTTCGGGCATGTTCTTGAAAAAAGTATTGGAGAAAACAAACAAGCCCATCACGATCAGAAAGAAAGTAAAAGGATTGAAATATTTTTTCCTTTTTCCTTCCACATATTCCCGCGCTACGATGCCGGGTTTGGTAGCCAGTCCTTTCAGCAAATGAAAGATGCCTTTGTCCGTATGCGTGAACGCATGGAACACTTCATGAATAAAATGGCCGAGCGTGATGCGGTGCAGGGGCTGCTTTTGCGAGCAGTTGGGACAATAATTCGGCTTTCCCTGCAGGGCTGTATGGCAGTTGGGACAGTTTTGGTGTAACATGTTCCTGGTGTTATTAATAGGATTCACAAAATAGGGCAATTAATCCTTATTTGTAAACCGGTTGCGTATCGGCAATAATAAAGTCTTCGTCAAAGCCGCTGCTGTCTTGTCCCCACAAGATAAACTGCATCTTATCCACAGGCTTGCAACAGCCCTTCAAAAGCCTTTTTTTCTGACTGCATCTTCTTAACTTTGCGGCGGCTTTTTTCTTCTTTCCGATGATCTAAAAATAACATCAATTTTATTTATGAATCCATTCGAACAACAACACGAATTTGCAGGCCGCCACATTGGTCCCGATGAAGCAGAAACAGCCGCTATGCTGGAAATCATTGGCGCCCCTTCGCTTGAGGAACTGATAGACAAAACCATTCCACCTTCCATACGATTAAAAGCGCCTTTGGACATTCCCGCGGCGCAAACCGAATTTGAATACCTCGCAGAACTGAAGACGATCGCGGCAAAGAATAAAGTATTTAAAACCTACATCGGCCAGGGCTATTACAATACCATCACGCCCAGCGTTATTCTCCGCAATGTTTTTGAAAACCCGGGATGGTACACGCAATACACACCTTACCAGGCCGAAATTTCGCAGGGCAGGCTCGAAAGCCTCTTGAATTACCAAACCATGGTAGCCGATCTTACCGGTCTTGAACTCGCCAACGCCAGCCTGCTCGATGAAGCCACGGCTGCTGCCGAAGCGATGGCAATGTTGTTTCACCATAAGAATAAAACGGAACAGATCGGTTCTCCAAAGTTTTTTGTTGACCAGCATATTTTTGAACAAACCTACCAGGTACTCGTAACCCGCGCTACACCGATCCACATCGAACTGGTGAAAGGCGATTATAAAACGGCGCAGCTCGATGAAACTTATTTCGGCGCCATCGTTCAATACCCCGACAGTACCGGTTCTGTAAATAACTACCGCGATTTCATCAGCAAAGTACACGCGGTAAACGGTTATGTAGTGATGGCCACCGACCTGCTGGCGTTGACCTTGCTCACTTCGCCCGGCGAACTGGGTGCCGATGTGGCTGTAGGTTCCGCGCAACGCTTCGGTGTGCCGCTGGGCTATGGCGGACCGCACGCTGCTTTCTTCGCTACCAAAGATGAATTCAAGCGCGGCATCCCCGGCCGCATCATCGGTGTAAGCATCGATGCGCAAAACAATCGCGCGCTGCGCATGGCTTTGCAAACAAGGGAACAGCACATCAAAAGGGAAAAAGCGACTTCCAATATTTGTACGGCGCAGGCTTTGCTGGCCAATATGGCCGCGATGTACGCCGTTTACCATGGTCCGGAAGGATTGAAGAACATTGCCCTTCGCTGCCACTTACTTGCTGCTTCGGTAGCAAAATCTTTACAGCAGGCAGGCGTTACCGTTAGTACAAATAATTTTTTCGATACGATCACTTTCAACATAGCCGATACAACTAAATTTCGCGCCGCTGCAGAAAACAACGGCGCTAATTTTCATTACCATTTAGATGGAACCGTGAGCCTTTCCATCGATGAGGTAGCTTCCAACAATACCGCTGCCACGCAGGAAAACCTGGCCGCTATCTTTAAAGAAGCGGAAGGGAAAGCATTGACCTTTACATTGGCCGGTGAAGCAACCGTTTCTGTTGAACAATCATTGCAACGTACTTCCGGCTACCTTACGCATCCCGTTTTCAATACGCACCACAGCGAAAGCCAGATGATGCGTTATATCAAGTCATTGGAAAATAAAGACCTTAGTTTGAATACGTCCATGATCTCCCTGGGCAGTTGTACGATGAAGCTGAATGCCGCTACCGAACTGATACCGGTTAGCTGGCCCGAGTTCAGCAGCATCCATCCTTTTGCACCGGCAAGCCAAACGGAAGGTTATCGTCACATGATCACAAAGCTGGAAGAATACCTCAGCACCATCACCGGTTTTACGGCTTGTTCGCTGCAGCCCAACAGTGGTGCGCAGGGCGAGTACGCGGGACTGTTAGCGATACGCGCTTATCATGAAGACCGGAAGGAAAGTCACCGCAACGTAGTGCTGATCCCCATCTCCGCGCACGGCACCAATCCTGCCAGCGCCATCATGGCCGGCATGAAAGTAGTGGTGGTGAAAAGCGACGCCGAAGGCCGCATCGATGTGCAGGACCTCGAAGCAAAGGCGCAGGCACATAAAGACAACCTCGCCGGCTTGATGGTCACTTATCCAAGTACCTATGGCGTGTTTGAAGAAGGCATCATCCACATCTGCCAAACCATACACGACAATGGCGGCCTTGTTTATATGGACGGCGCAAACATGAATGCACAGGTGGGATTGACGAGCCCGGGCAATATCGGCGCGGATGTTTGTCACCTCAACCTCCACAAAACATTCGCCATTCCACATGGTGGCGGCGGCCCGGGTGTTGGACCAATCTGCGTAAACGATAAATTGAAACCTTACCTGCCGGGACATAATGTAAAAGACAGCCTGAACGTAACCGCCACTTCCACCACCGCGGTATCGGCAGCGCCTTATGGCAGCGCAAGTATTTTGCTCATCAGTTATGCCTATATAAAAATGCTCGGCGGTAACGGTGTGAAAGCCGCTACGGAATATGCCATCCTCAACGCCAATTACATGAAGAGCAGGCTGGAAAAGCATTACCCGATCCTGTACACCGGCACCAATGGTTATTGCGCACATGAGTTCATCGTTGACCTCCGCCCTTTCAAAACCACCGCCGGCATTGAAGCCGAAGACGTAGCAAAACGTTTGATGGATTATGGCTTCCACGCACCGACGATGAGTTTCCCGGTACCCGGCACGATCATGATCGAACCGACAGAAAGTGAAGACAAAGCAGAACTGGATCGTTTTTGCGAAGCGCTCATCAGCATCCATGGTGAAATAAAGGCCATAGAAGAAGGTAGTGCAGATAAGACAGACAATGCCTTAAAGAATGCACCGCATACGCAAAACGTGATCTGCGCCGATGAATGGAATCATGCGTACAGCAGGCAGGAAGCGGCTTTCCCGCTGGCCTATGTAACCAAAAATAAGTTCTGGCCTTCCATTGGCAGGATCAACAATACGTATGGCGATCGCAATTTGATCTGCACTTGTGAACCGATGGAATCTTACTTAGAAAATTAATTACTAATGACTAATTACTAAGCCGCGGATAATGTCCGCGGCTTTTTTTTTACCTCATCCCCAACCCTTCTCCAAAAGGAGAAGGGAGTTAGCAGCATTTCATTCCTTATTGTGGCAGGTCCACCTAATCAGTGTAATAAAATTCTATTTCATTCGTGTAATTCGCGATACACGTTGCACCTATGGAAATCATCTTCTTAACCGCTCGTGTATTTATTAACATTCCTATAATTCGTGTTCGTATATTGGTTACTAAAAACAACCAAGAGTATGAAAAAACAATGGCTCTCCCTCGCCGTTTGCTGCCTCGCCGGCAATATGCTTTTTGCACAGGCCGATGCAACGGCAAAGATCAAAACCGAAGGCATGTCCAACTCCAAAGTAATGGACATCGCTTTTCATTTAACCGACGTATCGGGACCGCGCCTTACCAACTCGCCTGGTTATTTCCGTGCGGCCAACTGGGCCAAGGATGAACTGACAAAAATGGGACTGGTGAATGCAAAGCTGGAACCCTGGGGCGACTTCGGCACGGGCTGGGAACAAACCCGTTGCTACGTAGCCATGACGGCGCCTTATTATGCACCGATGATCGCCATTCCCCGCGCGTGGACCGGCAGCACGCCCGGGAAAAAGATCATGAGCGGTGAAGTGGTATTGATCAATGCAAAAGATTCTGCGGAATTGTACAGCAACTATGCAGGCAAATTAAAAGGCCGCATCGTGATGTTCTACAGCGGCGATAAATTAAATCCTTCCTTCACCCCCGACGGGCAACGCTATGCCGATACCACGCTCGAAAAAATGGCCAATGCCAAACCTGCCGAGCCGCGTGCACCACGGGCACCGAATGCAGGACCCAGGCCACAACAGCCGGGCGTAGCGCGCCTGATGCCTGACTTTTACAAACAGGAGCAGCCCGCGCTCGTACTCAGCATGAATGGCCGTGGTAACGACGGCACCTTGTTTGTACAGAACGGCGGCTCGGTGGCTAAAGATGCGGTGAATGATTACGGTTGGGTGATGTTGTCCAGCGACGATTATTTAAGGATACAACGTTTGGTAATGGCCGGGCAAAAGGTAGAACTGGAAGCCGATGTAAAAACAAAATTCTATCCAAAAGACATACAGGGTTACAACGTGATCGCTGAAATTCCCGGTACCGACCCGGTGCTGAAAGACGAGATCGTAATGCTCGGCGGTCACCTCGACAGCTGGCAGGGTGCCACCGGTGCTACCGACAATGCAGCCGGCAGCGCGGTGATGATGGAAGCGGTGCGCATCATCAAATCATTGGGGCTGTCGCCCAAACGCACCATCCGCATTGCGTTGTGGAGTGGTGAAGAACAGGGACTGTTAGGCTCGCGTGCTTATGTAAAAACACATTTCGCCGACCCGGCAGACATGGTATTGAAACCGGAACACGGCAAAGTGTCTGCTTACTATAACCTCGACAATGGCACGGGTAAGATCCGTGGCATCTACTTACAACAGAACGCACAGGCCCGTCCCATCTTCGAACAGTGGCTCGTTCCTTTCCACGACCTCGGCGCCAAAACGGTTACCATCAACAACACCGGCGGCACCGATCACCAGGCCTTCGATGGCGTGGGCATTCCCGGCTTCCAGTTTATACAGGATGCCATTGAATACGATACACGTACGCACCATACCAATATGGATACCTACGATCACTTAATCGCTGATGACCTGAAACAGGCGGCGACCATTATTGCGTCCTTCGTTTATAATACCGCGCAGATGGAAGGAAAAATTCCGAGGAAGGAATTACCGGCGGCACGTACTGCTGGAGGAAGGAATTAGGTTGATTTGTAAATTTGGAGATGAGGCGATTTGGTGATTGAGGAACCTGCTTACGGTAGGAAGACTTGTAAATTATTATAGGAACAGCCCCGCATAAAATGCCGGGCTGTTTGCTTTGAGTGAGCCACTCCCACAAAAGATTGGAGTGACTCACTCTGGGCTGGCTCCACTTATAACAAACAAAAACCTCTCGCCACATCATACTCCCCAACACCAAACAAAAAAAGCCCCAATAAAAAATCCCCGCCTTAACTACAACGGGGACCAAATAAATATTCCGAAGCCCTACTCCGGGTCTTTATAAAAAGTGATCGTAGGCATCCCTTCCACACCCGCGCTCATCATCAGCTTCTTTTTTTCTTCGGAAGCGATGGCCGCTTTCGCCTTTGCCATGTCTTTAATATCGAAAACGATCATCACCAGGTTGGGATCATCTATACCACGGCCGAGCACAGCGTCGTTCATACCTTGTGCATTGCGGGCGGCAAGGCCTTCGCTGTCATAAGCTTTCAGCCAGGTATCAAAATCCTTTACGCGATGGGTAATCAGCACCCAGGTTTTTTCCTTCGCTTCCATGTTAAGTCGCAGGATGTTGAAGTATTGCGCTTCCGGTTTTGACGTTACACCGCCTTTTTGCATCGCAGCCGCCATGGCCGGGTCGGCCAGCAGCGCTTTGGCCTTAGTTATATCGTCAACCGTAGTGGCAATGAATACGCTGTTTGGTTTGTCCATGTTGCGCGACACAAGGTCCACTTTTATGCCATTGGCAATACGGGCGGCGGAATCGTTCTTAAACGCCGTTTCCCAGGTTTTGAAGTCCTTTACATTGTGCGTCAGCAGCATCGCGTTGAAAGGTTTAAAAGCCTTGCCGGGCGCAGGTGCGGGCGCAGTAGTTACGGTAGTGTCGGCAGTAGCGGGCGCCGCTTTTTTGTCATCGCCGCCGTTGCACGAAAATAGCGTGGCAGCCAAAAGCAGTATGGGCAGGGCTGTTAATCTGCCATTCCTTGTTGTCATAAACTGGTTGTTTGGTTAAAAAAAGGTTATGCCGTTCCCGGCAGGGTCAACAAGGTAATAAAATATTTAAAAGAGTTAATGCCCATACCAAACAATAAACAGCAAAACCTTTACAGGCCTACACTACTTTCCGCCTTCCCGGCAAATAAAAAATTCTCGTAGTGAAACCATTAGCCGCTTTGCGTTAATTTCCTTTGCAGCTTTGAATGAAACTTCCTTGCGCCTTTGCGTGAAATATATCAACGGTGCTGCGACCCTTTAAATATTCCTTACTTTTATCGAAGCCATTAAAACAACCAACATGAAACAACTCCTCACCTTCCTTCTTTTAATTATCTCTACCGTTAGTTTTGCACAGCAATTCAAGATAACCTATCCCGCCAGCGCCTTCAAAGGTCCGTTCACCGGCAAAGTGATCTTATTCCTCAACAAGGATGAGAAAAATCCAAAAGATGCGGGTGTAGGCACTTCCGCCTTTCCCTGCTTCTCAATAGACGTAAAGAATATTGCACCCGGCACGCCTGTGCTCATAAACGATAAAGCGTTGAGTTTCCCAGTGTCTTTAACCGATATCGAAAGAGGTGAGTATTACGTACAGGCCGTGTGGGACCGCAACCTCGGCGGCCGCGCCATCAATACCAGCCCGGGTAATATGTACAGCAAAACCATTCGTTGCAGTATCGATAAATCATTTACGAAAACCTTCACGCTTAAATGTACCGAAACTGTACCCGAACCCACCTTCAAAGAAACCGGTTTTGTAAAAGAGTTGAAAGCGCCTTCGGCTTTGCTGTCTGCCTTTCATAAAAAACCAATGACGGTGGATGCCGCCATCCTGCTGCCGCCAACCTATTATACAGAGCCTGACAGAAAATTTCCTGTGTTGTTCGAAGTATCGGGCTATGGTGGCGATTACCATTATTTCTCCGGCGATACGGCAAGGCGCGGCCGCATGATCGATACCATTCCTTCCATCACGGTTTATCTCGACGGCAATTGTGCGCTCGGGCATTCCGTGTATGCCAACAGCGACAACAATGGCCCCTGGGGCGATGCGCTCACCAGGGAACTGATACCCCTACTCGAGTCGAAATACCGTTGCAACGGCGCGCGTTTGTTGCGCGGGCACAGCAGCGGCGGGTGGACGGTGCTGTGGCTGCAAACGCATTATCCCGAAACCTTCCAGGGTTGCTGGAGCAGTGCGCCCGATCCCGTGGATTTCAGGGATTACCAGCAGGTAAATTTATATGCGGGTGAGAATCTTTTTTATAAGAAGGACAGCGTATTGCACAATGTGGGCACCGTTGCCGGTTTCATTCCCTGGTTCAGCAGCAAACAGGCCTATGGTATGGAACAAATCATTTACAGGGGCGAACAGATGCATTCTTTTGATGCCGTGTTCAGTGGCAAAGATGCAAACGGCGAACCCGCACGTATCTGTAACCCGCGCACCGGTGTGATGAACGCTAATGTTTTTGAACATTGGAAAAACTATGACATCTCCGCTTACCTGCGCAACAACTGGACTACCCTCCAACCTTTGCTCGATGGAAAGATCCGCGTTACCATCGGCGATGGCGACAACTTC
>Ga0247806_10000441_pt1 | contig 26337 bp, 32 predicted proteins | sample UWRJL059202B1_FD_179935 | JGI IMG/M metagenome (GOLD analysis project Ga0247806, IMG submission 179935) | Plant litter microbial communities from Arlington Agricultural Research Station in Wisconsin, United States - UWRJ-L059-202B-1 | ecosystem: Environmental > Terrestrial > Plant litter >... | reverse complement strand
GGCGGCTATCTGGTCTTTACCTACGCGTTCATGCAGTTCGTGTTTTCGCCGGTGCTGGGCAATCTGTCGGATCGCTTCGGGCGCCGCCCGGTGCTGCTGGCCTCCCTGCTCGGTCTGACCTTCGACTATCTGATGATGTCGATCGCCCCCGTGGTCTGGTATCTTTTTATCGGCCGCGTCATCGCCGGCATCGCCGGGGCGGCCCTCGCCACCGCCACGGCCTACATGGCCGACATCACGCCACCCCATAAGCGCACCCATCGCTTCGGGCTGATCGGTGCGGCGTTCGGACTTGGCTTCATCATCGGACCCGTCATTGGCGGCGAGTTGGGCGAGTTCGGGCCGCGCGTGCCGTTCTACGCTGCTGCCGGGCTGGCCTTCGCCAATTTCCTGTTTGGCCTGCTGGTGCTGCCGGAAAGCCTGCCCAAGACCTCGCGCCGCAAGTTCGACATCCGCCGCGCCAACCCGTTCGGCGCCGTGCTGGCGCTGCGCAAATATCCAGCCGTGCTGTGGCTCCTGGCCGTGCTGTTTTTCCTGCAGCTGGCGACGCAGGCCTTGCCGACGATTTTCAGCTATTTCACGGTCGAGGTTTTCCACTTCACCTCGTCGTCGATCGGCCGCACGCTCGGCGCCTTCGGCATCGGCTTCGCCTTCAGCCAGGCCGTGCTGGCCGCCCCGCTGTCCAAGCGTCTGGGCGAACCGGCTATCGGTATCGTTGGCCTGTTGTTCGCAGCCACGGCCTTTGCCGGCATCGCCTTCTCGGCCGACGTCTACCAACTCTACCTGTTCATCGCCGTGGGTACGGTCAGCGGGCTGGCGCCACCTGCGATCAATGGCGTGCTGTCACGCCAGGTCCCGGACAATAGCCAGGGCGAATTGCAGGGGGCCGTCAACGCAGCTAGCTCTCTCGCGACCATCATCGGCCCACTCGCCGCAACGCAGATCTTTGCCTATTACACCAGCGCACCGGAATCGGGACATTACTTCCCCGGCGCGCCGTTTCTTGCCTGCGCCTTTGCCGTAGCGATCGCGCTGATCGTGTTCGGCATGGCAGCCTGGAGGTTTGAGCTCAGCCATCGTCCGAGCCTCGCTGATCATCCGCAGGTCCCCGAAACACCGCGGCCCGGCCAGGTTCGGATTCCGCCGATCGAAGACGATAACGAAACCGATGCAAATCCGCGCCGCAACTGACGCCGACCGGTCGGCTATCCTCGCCATCGTCAAGCCCGTCCTGAGTGCCGGCGAGACCTATGCCGTGTCCCGCGACCTCGACGACGCGGAGGTACTGGCCTACTGGTTTGCGCCAAACCATCAGGTGTTAGTGGCGGAAGACGCCGGCCAAATCCTTGGCACCTATTATCTGATGGCCAATCGGGACGGTGGCGGCAGCCACGTGGCCAATTGCGGCTATATGACCGCCCCGGCGGCCCAGGGCCGCGGCATCGCCCGCGCCATGTGCGAACACTCGCTGATCCGCGCCCGCGAAAATGGCTTTCGCGCCATGCAGTTCAACCACGTGGTGTCCACCAACACGCGCGCTGTGGCGCTGTGGCAGTCGCTGGGTTTTGCCATTGTGGGCACCCTGCCCCTGGCGTTCAATCACCCGGCCCACGGCTATGTCGACGCCTATGTGATGTTCCGCACCCTCTAGCCGGTGAACCTTTCCGGGTTCGGGAGCGTAATCGAACATGACCACCCTCCGCTTCATTCTCGGCGACCAACTCAGCCGCTCCGTCGCCGCACTGAACGGCATCGATCCCGGCACCGACATCGTGCTGATGGCCGAAGTCGGAGGCGAATCCACCATCGTCGGTTTTCACAAGCAAAAGCTGGTGCTGATCTACGCGGCCATGCGCCACTTTGCCGAGGCGTTGCGCGCCGAAGGGATCGCGGTCGACTACGTCACCCTGGATGCGACGGGTAATACACAAACCCTGATCGGCGAATTGACCCGCGCCGTCAAACGCCACGGCGCGACTAACATCGTGGTCACCGAGCCCGGAGCCTGGCGCGTGCGCGACGAGATGAACGCGTGGTCGGATACGCTGGGCATACCCGTCGATATCCGCGAGGACACGCGCTTCCTCTGCAGTCATGATCGCTTCAGAAGCTGGGCCCAGGATCGCAAATCGCTGCGCATGGAGTTCTTCTATCGCGAGATGCGCAAGGCGAGCGGCCTGCTGATGGCGCACGACCAGCCCGAGGGTGGGCAATGGAATTTCGATATCGACAATCGCGAGCCGCTGCCGGCTGAAAAGTTGGTGCCGGATCGGCTGCGCTTTGTGCCCGACGCCATCACCACGGCGGTCATCGAACTGGTCCGCAATCGCTATTCGGATAATTTCGGCCAGCTCGAACCCTTCGGCTGGGCCGTCACCCGCGCCGACGCCTTGGTCGCCCTCGATCATTTCATTGCCGATTGCCTGCCCAATTTCGGGCGCTACCAGGATGCCATGCAGACCGGCGCGCCCTTCCTGTTCCACGCTATCCTATCGCCCTATCTCAACACCGGCTTGCTGCTGGCCGATGAGGTCTGCGCAGCGGCCGAACGGGCGTTTTACGATGGCAGCGCCCCGCTCAACGCCGTCGAGGGTTTCATCCGGCAAATTCTGGGCTGGCGCGAATATGTCCGTGGCATTTACTGGCTCAAGATGCCCGAATATGGCCAGACCAACTCGCTGGAGGCCAAGCGCGACCTGCCATGGTTCTATTGGTCCGGCGAAACGGCGATGAACTGCATGGCCCAGGCCATCGGCGATACCAGCCGTCACGCCTATGCCCACCATATCCAGCGTCTCATGGTCACCGGCAATTTTGCCCTACTCGCGGGCGTCGTGCCGGCCCAGCTCGAATACTGGTACCTGGCCGTCTATATCGACGCCTTCGACTGGGTCGAACTGCCGAACGTGCACGGCATGGCGGCCTTCGCCGACGGCGGTCTGATGGCGTCCAAGCCCTATGCAGCCTCGGGCGCCTATATCAACCGCATGTCCGACTACTGCCGCCCGTGCAAATACAAGCCTTCGGTCAAATCCGGCCCGACGGCCTGTCCGTTCAACTATCTCTACTGGAACTTCATGATCGAGAACCGCGCCAAGCTTGGCGGCAACCAGCGTTTGAGCATGGTGTACCGCAATCTCGACCGCATGGATCAGGCGCGGCAAAACGAGGTGCGTGCCGATGCCCTCAACTTCTTGGCCAGTCTTGCGACAACCCCAGAGGAACCACAGCGTGAGGCTCAAATGTCGTTCGATGTCTGATCTTCGATAGTCGCACGGCAGTCCCGACGCGGTCGCTACGGAACAAATAGTGTCGTCGTCTGTTCAGTGAGCATCAGGAGCAGTCAGATGCCACGCTTTTTCTTTAACCACACAACCAAAACCGGCGAGCGTGAGGTCGATATCGACGGCCTCAAGCTCGATAGTCTCAATAGTGTCATTGAAGAGGCCAGCTTCGCTGCCCAAGGCGCGGTTTCGCTGGCTGAGCAACCAGCCGAAGGCGTCTTCGAGATCGAAGACGAAGGCCGGGTGTTGGTAGCGCGGGTCCCCTACATAGCCGCTGCGGTGGATGAAGAGCCAACCGCAGCGCCGGACGCAACGAAGACCGAATAAAAAAAGCCCCGCACTGCGGGGCTTTTGTCTAAGTGCGTTCTCTTATTTGCCCAGCGTCGATGGCCAGGTGCCATGCAGATCGGCGCCTCGACCGACGATCTCGAAGCCGTGCGCACCAAAGAAGTCGCGCTGGCCCTGGATCAAATTCGCCGTGCCCTGAGCCTGACGATAGCTGTCGAAATAGCTCAGCGCCGCCGACAGGCAGATCATCGGAAATTCACCGACTGCAGCACCGGCAACAACCTTGCGCAGCGACGGATGGGCATCCTTCATCAGCGTCACGAAGTCCGGTACGACCAGCAGATTGACGTTGCCGCCGGTGGCATAGGCTGCCGACATCTGGTCGAGGAAGCGCGAGCGGATGATGCAGCCCGCGCGCCAAATCTTGGCAATCGTCGCCAGTGGCAAGGCCCAGCCGTTTTCCTCGGAGGCCTTGGCGATGACCGCAAAACCCTGCGCATAGGACACGATCTTGCCCGCCAGCAGCGCCTTCTCGAGGTCCTCAAGCGTCACATCGGTCTTGGCGCGGTTCGGCTTGCCGTAAATCCCTTCCGCAGCGACGCGCTCGTCCTTGCGCGATGAGATCGAACGAGCTGCAACAGCACCCTCGATAGCCGTTGCCGGCACGCCCATCTGCTGCGCCGCAATAGCCGACCAGACGCCGGTGCCCTTCTGGCCCGCCTTGTCGAGGATCAGCTCGACCAGCGGCTTTTGCGTTTCTGGGTCTACCGCCGCCAGCACGTGGCCGGTGATCTCGATCAGATAGGAGTTGAGCGGACCCTTGTTCCATTCCTTGAACACGTCGGCGCATTCGCTCGGGGTCATGCCCAGGCCATCGCGCATCACGCCATAAACTTCGGCGATCATCTGCATGTCGCCATATTCGATGCCGTTGTGGATGGTCTTGACGAAGTGGCCCGCGCCGCCCTCGCCCAGATACGCACAGCAGCTTTCGCCATTGAACTTGGCTGCAATCGCGGTCAGCACGGCCTCGGCATTGTGCCACTGTTCCTTGGAGCCACCGACCATGATCGAGGGACCATGCCGCGCGCCCTCTTCGCCACCCGAAACGCCAACGCCCAGATAGCCGATGCCCTTGGGCTTGAGGTAGTCGAAGCGGCGCTGCGTATCGGTGAACAGCGAATTGCCGCACTCGATGATCGCGTCGCCCTGCTCCAGGTGCGGCAGCAATTGCTCGATCATCTGATCGACCGGCGCGCCGGCCTTGACCATGATGATGATCGAGCGCGGCCGCTTGACCGCTTGCACGAACGCCGCCAGATCATACTGCGGGATCGTCTTGTCATCGAGCCCTTGGGCTTTTGCTTCGGCGACGAACTCGTCGATGCGACCGGGAGAGCGGTTGTGGACAGCGATGGTGTAGCCCTTTTCCGCAATGTTGAGGGCCAGGTTCGATCCCATTACCGCCAGGCCGATCAGGCCAATATCCGCAGTCGACATACAAGCGTCCTTCCGAAAGTCTTAACGTCTATCCATGCGCGCCACGCATGACGCGCGGCGGCGACCTGACCACAATTGCACGTTATACGGAAGGTAGATTCGCGCAAATTTTGGGCAAATAATGCCACTTGTATGGAAGGCTTCCTTGTTACTCACGGATCATCCACGTAACTTAGCCGATAGGCGCGCTCAAGGTTAACACTATGTCAAAGAATTTCGACCTCACCGGCAAGCGCGCCCTCATCACCGGATCGAGCCGCGGCCTCGGTTTCGCCATGGCCCAGGCCCTCGCCGAAGCCGGCGCCAGCATCGTGTTAAACGCCCGCGACGCCGTCGCTTTAGGCTCCGCCGCCAAGGATCTGGCCGTCACCGGCGCCAGCGTCCAGGCCGTCGCCTTCGACGTCACCAGCCGCGACAGCATCAACGACGCCGTGTCCTATATCGAGGACGAACTGGGCCCTATCGACATTCTGGTCAACAACGCCGGAATGCAATTTCGTTCGAGCTTGGAAGCCTTTCCACCCGAAAAGTTTGACCAGTTGATTACCACCAACGTCACCTCGGTCTTCAACGTCAGCCAGCCAGTTTCCCGCCACATGATCGCCCGTGGCCGCGGCAAGATCATCAATATCTGCTCGCTGATGAGCACGGTTTCCCGCCCCTCGATCGCCCCCTATGCCGCGAGCAAAGCCGCCGTCGCCAATCTCACGCGCGGCATGGCCGTCGATTGGGCCCGCCATGGCCTCAATATCAACGGCATCGCCCCCGGCTACTTCGCCACCGAACTCAACGACGCGCTGGTGAAGGACGAAAAGTTCAACGCCTGGATCGAAACCCGCACCCCGATGGGGCGTTGGGGCAAGGTGCAAGAGCTTGGCGGTGCTGCGGTTTTCCTCGCCTCCGACGCAGCCAGCTTCGTCAATGGCCATATCCTTTATGTCGACGGCGCCTTCAGTGCCGGCGTTTGAAACGGAGCTTTCCATGACCGTCCAGGCGGCTCGCATCATCATCGCCATGGGCGTCAGCTCGTCCGGCAAATCCACCGTCGGCCAGTCAATAGCCCGGCGCCTGCACGTGCCGTTTCTCGATGGCGATGGCTATCACCCCGAAGCCAACGTCGAAAAAATGCGCAATGGCATACCTTTAACCGACGAAGACCGCTGGCCCTGGCTTGAGCGCCTGGCAAAAGCGCTGGCGGAAGCGGCAGAGCGCAAGGGCGCCGCCGTCGGCGCCTGCTCGGCCCTGCGCAAAACCTATCGCGATTTTCTGGTCAAGCAGGCGGGCGAGCCCATCCTGTTCGTCTATCTCGATGGCAGCAAAGCCGTCATCGCCGACCGCATGGCCAAGCGGCACCACGAATATATGCCCGCCAGCCTGCTCGATAGCCAGTTCGCAACTCTGGAAGTCCCTGATCCCGCAAGCGAAAACGTGCTGGTCGTACCGGTCACCGACAGCGTCGAAAAAATCACCATGACCACCGTCAAGGCGCTCGATCACCTCAAGAGCTTCAAACGCTGGCAGTAACTTTGTCGAACCAAGCCTGTCCACGCGGCGACAATTTATAGCCCACGCTCAAGCTCTCGGTCAGCCCCAGCGACTTCAGCCGCCGCACGTTGTTCTTGAACTTAACCGGCTGTGCCCCAAGTTCCTCGGCAAGCTCCTGCGCCGGATGACCGGGCCGTTCCGCGATCAGCGACAGCGTCGCCTGCACCCATGGCGTCCCGCCGTCCATCCGGGCAATCGTTTCGGCAAGTGCCTCGGCATCCGACAAATCAGCGCTCTCGCTGAGGGCCACGCGGGGGTCTTCCCCGACAAAATGCAGGCGAATGCGATACAGCGACCCCTTGCGGTCGCCCAGCATGGTATCGAGGTCTTCCCGATCAGCAAATCCAGCCCGCGCAATGTCCTTTTGCTCGACGCCATTGAGCGCCACCACATCTACCGCGTCGATGGCCAGCACGCCCGCCGATGTCGTCAACGTCCCGCCAGCCTTGACGCTTGGCTTGATCCAGCGCCGAAATGCGGTGTCTACCTGTCCGGACCTGATCGCCTCGAAGTCGTCTGCATTGATCAACATAGCTAATTTCCCGTTTGAGCGGCCAGTGCCGGCTGACTGAACTTGCCCTGCCCATATGCCACCAGCGCCGCCGCTGCAACGATCACCACAGCCCCAGAGATCGCCCAGGCGTCCAGCGCGATGCCCAACAAAGCGAAATCAAAGGCAAAGGCCCAGATGATCCCGGTATATTCATAGCCCGCCAGCAGTGATACCGGCGCCCGCGCCACCGCCTCCGTCATCAGCACATGGCCCATCCCGCCCAGCAGCCCCGCCCCGATCAGCAGTGCAAACGCGCTACCTTCAAGGCTGGCCCAGCCCAGCGGAACGCTCGCGACCCCGATCAGCGTGCAGATCACGGCAAACGATAGCGCAATACTGGCTGGCGGATCAGTCCGCGTCAGATCCTTGACCTGCACCCGCGACAGCGCATTGGTCCCCGCCATGCCAAGTCCGGCGAGCACGCCAATCAGCGTGCCCTCGCGCACCTCCACGCCCACCAGCGCCGGAAACAGCATCAGCACGATGCCGAGCAGCCCCAGCACCACGCCGAAAATCACCACAGCACCCGGCCGCTCGCGCAGGAAAATCATAGCCGCGCCGATCGACAATACTGGCGCCAGATAACTGATCGCCGTCGCCAGACCGACCGAAAGATTGGCCAGCGCCACGAAATTGAGCACCATCACGGCGCCACCTAGCAGGCCGCGCACCAGATGCTTGTGCGGGTATTTGGTGCGCACCGCGATGCCCAATTGCCCGCGCCACCACAGATAAATCACGATAGGCCCGAGAGCCACAAAACTGCGCCAGAACACCAATTGACCGACCGGCGCGACCTTGGCGGCCTCATGAATGGTCGCCGACATGGCCGTCATGGCGACCAGTCCAAACGTGGCCAGCCACAAGGCTGCGGCTTTGTTGGAGAGACGAAACGACGCGTGCGAAATGCTCATGCCCGCTTCTAGCGAGCCCGTAACCGCCTGTCACCATCAAGAAAAAAGCGGCCCGAAGGCCGCCTTTTTGGATTACTGCGCGGCGTAACCGCCATCGACCAGATGATAGCTGCCGGTGATGAACGAAGCCGCATCCGACAGCAGGAACAGCGTCAGCGCCGCCACTTCTTCGGACGTACCAAGCCGGCCCATCGGATGCAGCGCCCGCAGCGCATCGAAACTATTGTCGGCCGAATTGCCATTGAGCAGCGGCGTTTCGATGAACCCCGGGCCCACCGCATTCACGCGAATGCCCTGCTTGGCATAATCGATGGCCGTGGCTTTGGTCAGGCCGACCACGCCGTGCTTGGACGACACATAGGCCGGCGCACTGGCAAACCCGTTGGTGCCCAGGATCGACGCCATATTGACGATGGCCCCGCCGCCACTCTTCAGCATGGCTGGAATTTCGTACTTGGTGGAATAGAACACGCTGTCCAGATCGATCGAAACGACCTTGCGCCATTCCTCGACGGTATAATCCGCTGTTGGCTTGGCCGCCCCACCAATGCCCGCGTTGTTGACCGCCAGATGCAGTGCGCCATAGGTGTCGACAGTAAACTTGACCGCCTGTTCCACTTGGTCGGCCCGACCGACGTCGACCGCAACAGCCACCGCCGTCCCGCCTGCGGCGACGATCTCGTCGACGATCTTTTGCCCGGCTTCAAGCTTGAGGTCGGCGACCACAACCTTGGCTCCGCGCTGTGCCAACTGACGCGCCACCGCAGCGCCGATTCCCGAAGCCGCGCCGGTTACAAATGCAACCTTGCCGTCAAAATCCTTCGTCATTTCAATCTCCTACATCAATTCGTTTGAAGTAGGGTCCGAGCCCCACGATAACAACCGCGTCCGTCCGACGCAGCAACGAACGCATTGGTCCGGTTTACCGAACAGGCGGCTTTGGTGGCCCATCCGCCCGCGACAGGCTGGCGTTATAATAGCGATCGTCATCGCTGACTTCCTCGCCAATCCATGCGGGAATTTCCACATGCTGATCTTCGCTTGCCAGTTCCACCTCGGCCATCACCAGCCCCGCGTGGCGCCCGCCAAAAACGTCGATCTCCCAGGTCAGCCCACTAAACGGCACGATATTGCGGGTCTTTTCGAGCACATGCGGCTCCGCCAGCACCAGCAAATCCCGCGCATCCTCGATCGGTACTTCATATTCGTATTCGGCCCGGCTCAAGCCGCGCGAGGCTCCTTTCAGCGTCAAAAACGCTTGGGCATCGTCCATGCTGCGAACCCGCACAGTCGCCTTGGCGTTGGACGACAGATACCCCTGCCGAAACTCCGTTGCCTTTGTTACCAGCGGCTTCCAACCATCGCCGATCACCAAAAATTTGCGCTCGATTTCCGTTGCCATTCAGCCGTCCTCCAGCAAGTCGCTACAGGCTTGAACCTAAACCCCATCATCACTTCATCGACCAATCAGAGGGCGCTGCAAAACAGGATCACAAACAAAAAGGCCGCCCTTTCGGACGGCCTTTGATGAGCATTTAACAAAGGTTACTTTTTCAGCGAGTCCTTGGCGTCGTCCTTGACTTCGCCAACCTTCTGCTGAACTTTGCCTTCGGCTTTGTCGAGCTTGCCTTCGGCCTGAAGCTTTTCGTTGCCGGTCAAGCCGCCAACAGCATCCTTCACCGAACCCTTGATCTGCTTGCCAATGCCGTCGACTTCATCTTTGTGCATGAAAACCTCCTGTGTTGCAGTTGCAAATACAACGGGATAAGGGCTTCCGCGTTCCATGGATCGCCGATCACAGGCGCGTTGACAGGCTCCAAAACTGAAGGCGGTATTCAACCCGATCAGGCTCTGCTAGGACCGGCATATGCCCGGCCCCATGCCCACACTCGTCAATTATTTCCCGCCCCTTGAGCCCTATCTCAACATCCTGCACGTGGACGACGACATCCTTGTGCTCGACAAGCAGAGCGGCCTGCTTAGCGTGCCCGGCAAGGATCCCTCGCTGTGGGACTGCATCGAGCATCGCGCTCGCCAGACCTGGCCGACGGCGGGAATGTGCCATCGCCTCGACAAGGATACCTCGGGCGTTTTGGTCATGGCGCTTAACAAGCGGGCTCATGGCCGGATAGGTAGCCAGTTCGAGCATCGCCAGACGACCAAATCCTATGTCGCGCGCGTCGCCGGGATTATTGCCGAGGACACAGGGCTAATCGATCTGCCGCTTGCGACGGATTGGGAGAACAAGCCACGCCAGCGCGTCGATCATAAAAACGGCCGCGCGTCGCAGACCGAGTGGAGGGTTCTGGAGCGCGAGGTTGATGCCACGCGGGTGCGGTTGCACCCACTGACCGGGCGGACGCATCAGTTGCGGGTCCATATGAAGGCCATCGGCCATGTGATTCTAGGCGATGCATTTTATGCCGATGCGGAGGCTTTTGCGGCTGCCGATCGGTTGCAGCTTCACGCTGCTGAATTGGGCTTCACCCACCCGACGACCGGCGTGTTCACGACCTATGTGGCGCCAACGCCGTTCTAGTCGCCGAGATAGCCGACTTCGATGCGCTGAAACAACTGCCCCGGCTTCATGGTGTCGAGCCAACGGCGAAAATCGGCGATGTCCTTGAAACCGGCGCGCTGCGCATCGGCTTCGGTGACGTCGTCAGGCTCCATGTCATCGACGGCCTTGATCGCCAGCAAGCCGACTTTGGTCTTGAGGGTGCCGCCAGCCTTGACGCTCGGTCGGTTCCAGCGCCGAAACACCAGATCGACCTTGCCGGCCCTGATGTCGTTCAGCAGATCGAGCTTGAGCAGCATCAGCCGATAACCGCGGTGGCCAGCATCTCGACCCGCAGTGCGGGGTTGAGCAGTTGCGCCAACACGGTTGCCCGCACAGGATATGGCGCCTGGAAATAGTCCTTGTAGACTGCGTTCATCCCGGCGGCATCGTCCCGCTCGGTCAAGAAAATCTGCACCTGCACGATGTCTGCCATGGTGCCGCCCGCAGCTTCCACGGCGCACTTCAGATTATTCAATGTCCGCCGCGTCTGCACGGTGATATCGCCCGGAACGATGTCGCCCGTTATGGGGTCTTCCGAGATCGCCACCAGCCAGACATGCTTGCCAGCCCTGATGCAATCGCTCACCGGCGCATCCGAGGGCGCCATTCCGACATCGATCCGTTCGATCATAGGCCTATCCAAACTATGGTGCGGGCGGCGGGGATCGAACCCGCACGGCCGAAGCCGAGGAATTTTAAGTCCCTTGCGTCTACCAATTTCACCACGCCCGCACTGTGATGGCGTCTAGCATGCCCAATTTGCCATGCCAACGCTATCAGTCGGTACCGCCCGAAATGGGAGCGACATAGGCGACATCCAGATCCCAGGGAAAGAAAATCCAGGTGTCCTGGCTGACTTCGGTGATGAAGGTATCGACCATCTCGCGGCCCTTGGGCTTGGCATAAACCGTCGCAAAATGTGCGCCGGGCAGCATTTCGCGCACCACGCGGGCGGTCGAACCGGTGTCGACGAGATCGTCGACGATCAGCACCTTGGCGCCGTTCTTGGCCAGATCGAGGACAGATTGGCTGATCTCCTTGAGGACCTTGATGCCGCCCTTGTTCTGGTGATCGTAGCTTTTAACCGCGACAGTTTCGACCGTGCGAATATTGAGCTCACGCGCCACGATGGCGGCGGGCACAAGACCGCCGCGCGCGATCGCCACGACCGCATCGAACGGCCCAAGGCCGGCCAGGCGCCAGGCCAGAGCCCGGCTGTCGCGGTGGAACTGATCCCAGGTGACGGGAAACGACTTCTGGTTGGGGTTGCTCAAATCATCTCTCCGGGGACCGGCGCCGTGGCGGGCCGGGTCAAAATGCAAGGGGTCTTGCTTAGCAAAGCTAGCCGCTTGCGCCAATCATTCTTCAGGCGGTGCAATGCCGGCCTTGGCATGGGCCGCAGCGACCATGTCGCGGACCTTGCCAGCGGCTTCTTCGAGGCGGGCTGCGTCGGACGAGCGCAGCACCAGTTCGGTCATCACGCGGTCTTTGCCCATCTGCGGGTAGCTGCCCATTTTCACGTCGGGGTACTGCAGCTGAAGTTCGCCAAGCGGGCCGCCGACGGTGCCCTCGCCGACGGCAGCCTTGACGGTGACCGACATCACCTTTTTGCCGCCCTTGAGGGTCGGGGTCAGCGCTTCGAGCATGGCGCGCATGATGATCGGCACGCCCGCCATCACATGCACATTGCCGATGCGGAAGCCCGGCGCGGCGCTGACCGAATTGACGATCAGATCGGCACCTTCGGGAATACGGGCCATCCGCAGACGTGCTTCGTTGACCTCGGTACCGGTTTCCTTCCAGCGCGATTCGAGCATGGCGCGGGCCTGCGCATTGATCGGCAGGGCGACGCCAAACGCCTTGGCGACCGCGTCGGCGGTGATGTCGTCATGGGTCGGCCCGATGCCGCCGGTGGTGAAGACATAGGTATAGCGCGCCCGCAATGCGTTCACGGCGTCGACGATCTCGTCGGTTTCGTCGCTGATGACGCGGACTTCCTTGAGGTCGATCCCGAGGTCGGTACAGAAATCGGCGACGGCGCCGATGTTGACGTCCTTGGTGCGGCCCGAAAGAATTTCATCGCCAATGACGATAAGGGCGGCGGTGACACTATCTGGGCTGGACATAAGGGGCTTCCATGGCGCTTGCTGTCGTCCAGACATGCCCCCGCGCGATACTGCCGTCAAGCGAGCGTGTTGGCCTTCCCAAGGGGACGTCGAGCGACTATTTTGCGGAGGCCACCGGAGTTTGTGATGATTACCTTTGTCGATGCCCCCGCAAAAGCCCGCCGTACTGCCGGGATTATTCCGCTGCATGGCGCGGAAGGCTTTGCCGGCATGCGCAAGGCCGGTGCGCTGACCGCGCAAGCGCTCGACATCCTGACCGAATATGTCGAGCCGGGCGTGCCCACTGCGACGCTCGACAAGGTCGCCTATGAATTTGCCCGCGATAACGGCGCGGTCCCGGCAACGATATTTTACAAGGGCTATCGGCACGCGCTGTGCACCTCGATCAACCATGTGGTCTGTCACGGCATTCCCGACGAGCGGCCGCTGCGGGAAGGCGATATTGTCAATATCGACCTGACCCTGGTGGTCGATGGCTGGCACGGCGATTCGAGCCGGATGTATCCGGTGGGCGAAATTTCCCGCAAGGCCGAACGGCTGATCGAGGTTACCTATGCCTCGCTTGCCGCCGGCATTGTAGTCGCCAAGCCCGGCAACACGACGGGCGATATCGGCGCCGCAATCCAGACGCTGGCCGAAGCGGAGCGCATGAGCGTGGTCCGCGATTTCGTCGGTCATGGCGTGGGCAAGCTGTTTCATGACGAGCCCAATATCCTGCATTTCGGCAATCCCGGTACGGGCGTGCCGCTCAAGCCCGGGATGATCTTCACCATCGAGCCGATGATCAATCTGGGCCGGCCCCACGTGAAAATCCTGTCGGATGGCTGGACCGCAGTCACGCGCGACCGAACGCTGTCATCGCAATGTGAGCATTCGATCGGCATCACTGAGACCGGCTGCGAAATCTTTACCAGCTCCCCCGGTGGGTTGTTCAATCCGATGGCGCCCGAGACGATCTGATGGGCAACCAGGGTGACGAATTCGCCGAAGCGGGTTTTGTTCTCCCACCAGAGCCAGACGATCATGCGGGTCACCGCCAGCGAGTGCGCGAGCGGTTTCTTCGCGTGGGCGGGGAGGCAATGGAGGACTATGAGGTGCTCGAATTGGCGTTGCAGCTGGTCATCCCGCGGCGTGACACCAAGGCGCTCGCCAAAACCCTGCTGCGCGAGTTCGGCTCCTTTTCCGGCGTGTTCAATGCCAGCACAGCCAGACTGGGCCAGATCAAGGGGCTTGGACCAACGACCGTCGCTCACCTCAAGGTAATTCAGGCGGTTGCAGCGCGATTTGGGCGCGATCAGATCGACGTGGAGCAGCCCATCCTGTCGTCGTGGACGCAATTGATCGACTACTGCCGCATGCAAATGGCATTTCAGCCGATCGAGCAATTCCGCATTTTGTTTCTCGACAAGAAGAACCGGCTGATTGCTGACGAGGTGCAACAGACCGGGACCGTGGATCATACCCCGGTCTATCCACGCGAAGTGATCAAACGGGCGCTGGAGCTGTCGGCAACGGCCATCATCCTGGTCCATAACCATCCTTCGGGCGACCCCACCCCCTCCGCGGCGGATGTGCGGATGACACGCGAACTAGCCGACACTGCAAAGCCCCTGGGCATAATGCTGCACGACCATATCATCGTGGGAAAGGCGGGGCATAACTCGCTGCGCAGCCTGAAATTGATCTGACTATTCGCCAGGCACGGCGGGCGTTTGGCGACCGGTATAGTGCTCGTAGCGCTGGCGAACGCCGCGCAGCGCGTGCTTGACGGACGGGTTGGCCTTGATGCGGGCGCGCACGCTCTGCAAGGCGCGATGGGCCGTCGCAACGAACGCGCCTTTGGCAGTCAGTCCGATGTAATGATGCTGGACCTCTATCCGCACATTGCACCAGTGGCGCTTTTCATCGGTAAAACCAGTGCCCATGTCGAACACGCTAATGCCGTCGTCAAAGACGGTTTGCATGACCCTGAGCAGACACTGCTTGCCCGGCGAGCCGGACTGGATCGCGGGATCGTCGCTCATCGATGAGATCAGGCAAAACATGCGATCGCCGTGGACAATGTTGTAGCGGACGGCAATGATTTCACCGTCGAGGCGCAGGACATGCAGCCGGACATCGATGCCGGAATCGACGCGCATGGCGTCATGATAGAAGCCGATAAGCCGGTCGCGCACGAAAACATCGCGGATGCCCATGGCTTTGAAGCGCGCCGATCGCTGGCGAAACATGGTGTCGACTATCTCGGCGCTGGGGACGCCGTTGCGGACTTCCTCAAAACTCACTTGCCCCAGGGCTTGCAGCCGATCGCCCTGCTGGCGATCGTGCTTGCGGCGCGATCGGCTGCGCTGCAGCTTGTCGCACTGCGCCCAACTTGAATATTGCGACCGATACAGCACGTCGACGGACAGGGTCTGTCCCAGCGCGTCGAACAGCCCATCGTAGCCCCCGACGCTAACGGGAATGGCGCGCAGATAAATCAGGTCCGCACCGCTCAAGGCGCGGGCCATCGCCGCCCATAGCTGCTGGCGACCCTGAGCGCCGAGCGCCGCCAGCCGAACCAGGTCCACGACGGGCGCATTGCAGCCGACATTGGCGCCGGGGAACCAGGTGAAGACGGGCAGCCCGAAGGCGCGCCGGCGATGCAGCGGCCAGAGCGCGACCGGTTGGCCATCGACCCGGCCCACGACGTAGCGCTGGTCATCAGGGCCGATGGCGCGCTGGCGGACCCAGGTCCGGATGAAATCGTAGCTCTGACCCGGCGATTCGATGGCTTGCCCGGCAAGGGTTCGCCAGATCGCTTCCACATCCTCGAGCCGATCGGTGATCGTTGCCGATGGCATGCCGCTGCCTGTCCCGGTCGTGTCGCCGTAATGGGCCATGTTGGTGGCATCGATCGGCGCTGTCAGCATGATTCCCCTCGGCGCCACTCTGCCGGTCTGGCCTGAACCGGCCCAACAGCGCGGACAAGACGCGCACGGTACCAGGCTTAGTGCAAGCTACAGCAAGAGAATTGGCTTAGCCGAAATTCGCCAAAACGGGAAAAGTTTCGAGAAACCAGTAGGACAAGCGCGTGAAATTGCCGGTGAGGAACAATAGTCCGGTAATCACCAGCAGCACGCCCATCACCCGTTCGACGGTATGCAGGTGTTTCTTGAAACCCTGGAAGAAAGCGAGGAACGGGCCGACGGCGATGCCGGCCAGAAAAAACGGCACGCCCAGGCCCAGTGAATAAAGACCCAGCAGCGACGCGCCCTCAAGCGCCGTGCCCTTGCTGGCAGCCACCGACAGCACCGCCGCGAGCACCGGGCCAATGCACGGGGTCCAGCCGATGGCGAAGGCCAGACCGAGCAGAAACCCGCCAAGCGGGCCGCTGGCGACCCCCGGCCCGTTATGGCGCATCTGCCGGTCCAGCAAGCCGATGCGATAAACGCCGATGAAATGCAGGCCCATGGCGATGATGACGACGCCGGCGACGGGCGTGAGAATCGGCAGTAGCTGCCGGAACGCCTGGCCGAAGGCCGTTGCCGTGGCACCGAGCGTGACGAAGACCACGCCAAAACCCAGGATGAAAAACAGCGAGGTGAACGCCACGCGCCGCTGCAGGGCGCCTGCCGTGGTGCCCTCGTCGCGCAGCTGGTCGAAGCTGGCGCCGCTCATATAGGTCAGATAGGGCGGCACCAGCGGCAGCACGCAGGGCGACAGGAAGCTCAAGACGCCCGCGCCGAAAACCAGTGGCCAAGAAAATTCCAAAGACGCTGCTCCCCGAGATTGCGGCTGTTCTAGCGCGAGTCCGGTCTAAAGCAATGCGCACTCTGCCGCATCGCCGGTTTGTGAAATTCCTACTTCCCTGATCGCCTCGCCCCCAGGGGAGACTTGTGAGCGCCCTGAAATCGCTCCAGTGGAGCGATTTCAGCGAGCAAGGCCCGGCAGGGCCGACGGCGCAGCCGGCGGGTGAGGCGGTAAGCCCATCAACCCGGCACCACCTCCCAGCACGCCACAAAGTGCAAATCTATGCCGCTTATACCCACTGTCTCAACCCAGCGCATACTCCCACTCATCACTCCGGATTGGCGAGCGGCGCTGCAGCGACCGGTGGCCGGGGTGGTGCCGTGCGGATGCGTCGCTGCATCCAAAGGTTCGTGAACCGGCCGCACCCCTTAAAGGACCGGGGCGCGCGAGCAACCGGAGCTGTTCCAAAAAGCGGCAGCCCCGAGACGGCGATCGTCTCACTATTTTATCAATCCAGAGGCGAGAGCCGCCTCGGGGCCCGTTCGTCTTTGACAACCGCATCACAGGCGGCGCTTCACCATGACCTTTGCGAGTATCGCGCCGCGGCTCTTGCTCGTGCTGGTCGCAATGGGTATGGCAGGGAATGCACTTCCAGTGGCAAGGCGAGCCCTCATGACCACGCGACCCATCCGCATTGCACCGTCCATCCTGTCCGCGGACTTCAGCCGGCTCGGCGAGGAAATTGCGGCCATCGATGCTGCGGGGGCCGATTATATCCACGTCGACGTGATGGACGGCCATTTCGTGCCCAACATCAGCTTTGGGCCGCTGGTCATGGCGTCGGTTCGGAAATTTACTGCCAAGCCGTTCGACGTGCATTTGATGATTGCACCGGTCGATCCCTATATCGCCGCCTTTGCCAAGGCCGGTGCCGATATCATCACCGTCCATGCCGAGGCCGGGCCGCATCTGCATCGCACGCTGCAGGCGATCCGCGCCGAGGGCAAGAAAGCTGGCGTCGCGATCAATCCGGCGACGCCCGTTTCGGCACTGGAAAATGTCATCGACGATATCGACCTGCTGCTGGTGATGTCGGTCAATCCGGGGTTTGGCGGGCAGAGTTTCATTCCGCATAGCCTCGCAAAGCTTCGTCAGGCAGCAGCCCTGATCGGCGGCCGCGATATCGATCTCGAAGTCGATGGTGGCATCCGCCCCGACAATGCGCGCGCTGTCGCGGCTGCGGGCGCCAATGTGTTTGTCGCGGGATCGTCGATTTATGGCGGCAACGACGCCACGACCTATGCACCGCGCATCGACGCCATTCGCACTGCCGCGAGCACTCGTCTCGCCTGATCTGATTTTTGAACCGGAAAGCCCAAGCCCATGATCCCGCGCTATTCTCGCCCCGAAATGGTCTCCATCTGGTCGGCCGAGACCCGTTTCGCCATCTGGTTCGAGATCGAGGCGCATGCGACCACCAAGCTGGCGGAATTGGGCGTGGTGCCCAAGGAGGCGGCGCAAAACATCTGGGACGTGATGAACGCCCGCAAGGCCGAGCACGGCGACTATGCCTTCGACGTGGCACGGATCGACGAAATCGAGCGGACCACCAAGCACGATGTGATCGCGTTTTTGACGCATCTGAGCGAAATCGTCGGCCCGGACGCGCGCTTCGTGCATCAGGGGATGACGTCGTCGGACATTCTGGACACCACGCTATCGGTGCAGATGGCGCGGGCCGCCGATTTGTTGATCGCCGATTGCGACGCCCTGCTCGCCGCGCTGAAGCGCCGCGCCTATGAGCACAAGAACACCATCACCATCGGCCGCAGCCACGGCATTCATGCAGAGCCGACCACGTTCGGGGTCAAGCTGGCCGAGGCGTATGCGGAATTTTCGCGCAACCGGGCGCGGCTGGTCGCGGCACGGGCCGAGATCGCCACCGCGGCCATTTCGGGCGCCATCGGCAGCTTTGCCAATATCGACCCGCAGGTTGAGGAATACGTCGCCGACAAGCTCGGGCTGGCGATCGAACCGGTGTCGACCCAGGTGATCCCGCGCGACCGCCATGCGATGTTTTTCGCCACGCTGGGGGTGGTCGCTTCGTCGATCGAGCGCGTTGCTATCGAAATTCGCCATCTGCAGCGCACCGAGGTGCTTGAGGCCGAGGAGTTTTTCTCGCTCGGGCAGAAGGGAAGCTCGGCGATGCCGCACAAGCGCAACCCGGTGCTGACCGAGAATTTGACCGGCCTCGCGCGCCTCGTGCGTGGCATGGTGGTGCCGGCGCTGGAAAACGTCGCGCTGTGGCATGAGCGCGATATCTCGCACTCCTCGGTCGAGCGGATGATCGGCCCGGACGCGACGATTACGCTGGATTTCGCGCTGAACCGGCTGACGGGCGTGATCGACAAGCTGGTGGTTTATCCCGAAAACATGCGCAAGAATCTGGATCTGCTCGGCGGACTGCATAATTCGCAGCGCATGCTGCTGGCGCTGACGCAGGCTGGCTATTCGCGCGAGGACAGCTATGCGGCTGTGCAGCGCAACGCCATGAAGGTGTGGGCCATGCAGGGCGACCGTGCCGGCCAGTTCGCGGCCAACCTCAAGGCCGACCCCGAAGTCACTCTGCCGGATGAGCAAATCGACGCCATGTTCGACGATGCCTATCACCTCAAGCATGTCGACACGATCTTCAGCCGCGTGTTCAAGTGATCATCTGCGCCCAGGAAACCGGCCTCACCGCTGAAGAATATATTGCCTGCGTCGGCCAGTCGGCGCTTGGCGCAGCCCGTCCGCTGGGCAACACGGAACGCGTCCAGGCCATGCTGGACAACTCAAACCTCGTGATCACCGCCCGCGACGAAAACGGGCGCCTGGTGGGGCTGTCCCGCTCGATTACCGACTGGAACTGGAACTGCTATTGCGCCGATATGGCGGTGGTTGAATCCAGCCAGGGCCAGGATATCGGCAAGACCCTGATGGACAAGGCTAGCGAAATTCTCGGCCCCGGCGTCAGCATCATCGTTCTGGCGCTGCCCGGTGCCGAAGGCTTTTACAGCAAGCTCGGCCTGACTCATACCGATGCGGGCTTCTACCGCGACAGGACCCACCGCACATGAAACTGGCTGAATGTGACATCCTGATCCTGCCGGGCCTCGGCGGTTCCAAACCCGGGCACTGGCAGTTGCGCTGGGCCGAGCGCATGAGCAGTGCGGCGATCGTCGAGCAGGCCGACTGGTTCGAGCCCGACCTCGACGATTGGGTGCAGACCATCGATCAGGCAGCGCGGCTGACCACCCGCCCCGTCGTGCTAGTGGCGCACTCGCTCGCCGTGACCGCCGTGGCGCATGCGGCGCCGCGCTTGCCCGACAATGTGCGCGGTGCGTTTCTGGTGGCGCCGACCGATGTGGAGCTGAGCCCTGCGGCGCCGGAGGAGACTTTTGGCTTCCGGCCGGTGCCGCGCGATCCCCTGCCCTTCCCCTCCATGGTGGTTGCCTCGAGCAACGACCCTTATGTGACGCTGGAACGCGCCGTCGAGTTCGCCAATTGCTGGGGCTCGGATTTTCACCAGGCGGGCGAGGCCGGCCACATCAATGTCGACTCCGGGCACGGCCCCTGGCCCGAGGGCCTGCTGATGTTCACCAGACTGATGCAGCGGCTGAAATGAGCGGCTATACCCTGGTGACTGGTGCGCCCGGCATCGACGACTATCGGCGCCTGCGCAAGGTTTCGGGACTGAGCGAAAAGACCCAGGCGGCGGCAGCGGCGGGTCTGCCCAACAGCTGGCATGCGGTTACTATCCGGCATGATGCAGAGACCGTCGGCATGGGCCGGATTATCGGGGATGGTGGCACGGCGTTCCAGATCGTCGACATCGCCGTCGAGCCGGCGCACCAGGGGAAAGGGCTGGGCAAGATGATCATGGCCGCACTGGTCGAGCATTTGCACGCCCACGCACCGGCCAGTGCCTATGTGAGCCTGATCGCCGATGGCGATGCCAAGCATCTCTATGCCAAATACGGCTTCCAGCCGGTCATGCCAGCATCGATCGGCATGGCCATGAAATTGGACTGATCAAGCAATCATCCTGCCATCTGTTTGTGGCGATCGAGCCAAAATTGACACCGACAGGCCATAGTCTTGCTGGTTAGCGCCAATTGCGCCGGAATTGGTCATCAATACTATTAAATTAGCTTAATTTGCAGTTGTCGGCGACGGCTTCTAAGTTGTTGAGGCGAGCTTGAACCGCGCCGGCCAGTCCAATAGCTGGCGACACGACGCGATCCGAAAGCCCGCTTTCCCGAGCCATGCTCGGACGTCTCACGGAGACACAAAAATGCGTAACTTCATGATCCCTGCAGCCATTGCCTTGGTTTTGGGCACTTCTGGCATGGCCTTCGCGGCCAATACGGCTGCACCGATGGCCAAACCGGCCGCCGTATCGGCAATGGCCACGGCGCCCATGTCGGTCGCGAGCACGGTCAAGGCCTTCGACCTCAAGACCCATAGCCTGACGCTTGCCAATGGTATCTCCTACACGCTGCCAGCAACGTTCAAGGACCCGGGCATCAAGGTCGGCGAACGGGTGACGGTGAAATACCAGGTCAATGGCAAAGCCTATGATGCGACGGCGGTCACCATCGGCTAACTGCCAAACAAAAAGGGAGCAGGCCAGCCCGGCCTGCTCCCCTTTTCATATATATCGACGCCGGTCTTCAGCCTTCGGCAGCGACCTGCTCGTTGGCGACATAGACCAGTGAATCCATCTTCTGGCGCAGTGCGGCGTCATCGAGCGCGACGCCCTTGGCCTTGAGGTCCGCAGAAACCTTGGCCAAAACGTCGCCGTCGCCGGCGCTGGTGAAGTCGGAGGCGACGACTTCGGCGGCATAGGCATTGGCTGCATCGCCAGTCAGGCCCAGCAGTTCGGCGGCCCAGATGCCAAGCAGCTTGTTGCGGCGCGCTTCGGCCTTGAATTTCTTTTCGGCATCGAAGGCAAACTTTGCCTCCTGGCCCTTGGTGCGGTCCTCGAACTGGCTCATGCAATCTCTCCCAAATGGCGGTTTTGCCGCTGTTGTGGCGCTATGCCTTCGACATAGGCGGTTCAGCCTTTCAAATCAACGCCCGGCCCCCCGGTGCGACTTTTTGCAGGGTGTTCCCCCAAGGCAGGGGTAGCGTTCCTGCGAAAGAGCTTGCCTTTTTAGGTCTTTCTGGCGCATGAAGCGGCCAAATTCACAGCTCCTTTATCAGTCCGGATTCCCAATGAACCGTCGGCGTAAAATCTACGAGGGCAAGGCCAAGATCCTGTTCGAGGGTCCCGAGCCAGGCACTCTGGTTCAGTATTTCAAGGACGACACCACTGCTGGCGATGGCGCACGCCATGAGATAATCGATGGCAAGGGCGTGCTGAACAACCGTATCTCCGAGTTCATTTTCACCAAGCTGAATGGCCTCGGCATCCCGACTCACTTCATTCGCCGCATCAACATGCGCGAGCAGCTGATCAAGGAAGTCGAAATCATCCCGCTCGAGATCATCGTGCGCAATTTCGCCGCCGGCTCGCTGGTCAAGCGTCTCGGGCTCGAGCCCGGCACCCAATTGCCACGCTCGATCATCGAGTTCTGCTACAAGGACGATGCTTTGCATGACCCCATGGTCAGCGAAGAGCACATCACGGCGTTCGGCTGGGCCACTCCGGCCGAGCTCGACGACATCATGAGCCTCGCCATCCGGGTCAACGATTTCCTGACCGGCCTGTTCATGGGCGTCGGCATTCAGCTGGTCGATTTCAAGATCGAATGCGGTCGCCTCTATGAAGGCGATCTCATGCGCATCGTTCTGGCCGACGAGATTTCGCCAGACTCGTGCCGGCTGTGGGACGTCAAGACCCGTGCCAAGATGGACAAGGATCGGTTCCGCGAAAACCTTGGCGGCTTGATCGAGAGCTACCGCGACGTCGCCCAGCGCCTCGGCATTCTGGTCGAAACCGAAAACGCGCTGACCACCGGTCCGCGGCTGGTTCAATAGCAGGTAGCGGAGCACAATCATGAAGGCGCGTGTCACCGTTACACTGAAATCTGGCGTGCTTGACCCTCAGGGCCAGGCCATCGAAGGCTCGCTCAAGAGCTCGGGCTTTTCAGGTGTTGCAAATGTGCGACAGGGGAAGGTCTTTGACGTGGTACTGGACGGAACCGACGAAGACGTCGCTCGTTCAGAGCTTACCAGCATGTGCGAAAAGCTGCTGGCCAACACCGTGATCGAAAACTACGCCATCGAAATCTCCCATTAACGTCTGCGGACGATAATCCAACTCGCGCCATGCCAGGGCGCAGGACCAAATAGCCATGCTCAAAACTGTCTCGCTTTCTGTTATGTTTTTCGCCACCATGGGCCTGCTTTTCGCAGCATACGCCTCCGTCCCCATGTGACTTTGACGACATGCGGCTGGCCATATTGGCCGCTGCATCGAATTGGCAGGTTGCCAGCGTGTCTGCGCTGGCCCTGCCTTTTTTTATGTCTGGTGCATAGGGTGATGGCCCTGCTCACAAAAATGACATTTGCCTTGCCGGCGGGCGGTCTGCATGAGCCAACATCAGGGCAAATATCGCGATTGTTGCGGGCCAGCGTGAGATTACAGGCATGAGCGAAACGACAAGGCGTCTCGATTGGGTCGACATGGCCAAGGGCCTGTCTATCTTCCTGGTCGTCATGATGTATGCCGCCTCGAGCGTCGGCGAGGACACGGGCAATGTCGGCGCCTTCCATTGGGCCATCGCCTTCGCCACGCCGTTCCGCATGCCGGAATTTTTTCTGATTTCGGGCCTGTTCCTGTCGCAGGTCATCGAGCGGCCATGGCGGGCCTATGCCGACCGCCGCATCGTCCACTATCTGTATTTTTACGGGCTGTGGGCCCTCATCCACATCATCTTCAAGGTCGGGCTGCTGGCCACCGACCCGGTCGGCGCGGTGCAGCAGATCGCCTGGGCCGTGGTCCAGCCCTATGGCGTGCTGTGGTTCATCTACCTGCTCGCTGTAGTCAGCGGCGTGACCAAGCTGCTGCATGACTTCAAGATACCGGTCGTGGTCGTCGCGATAGTCGCCGCAGTGCTGCAGATGTCGAGCGTCAACACGGGCAGCTATCTGATCGACCAGTTCTGCGCGTATTTCGTGTTCTTCTATGCCGGTTATGTCCTGGCCCCGCAGTTGTTCAGGCTGGCAGTCTGGGCGCAGAACAATGTCGCCGTGGCAGTGGCTGCGCTGTTGGTCTGGGCCCTGGGCAATGCAGCACTGGTATTTTCACCCGGCTTTGCCATGCACCCGATCCACCCGGTGATGGGTCTTGCGGGCCTGCCCGGTGTGCACCTGGTGCTGGCCCTGCTTGGCACCGCCGCGCTGTGCGTGCTGGCGGCGTTGCTGACGCTCCTGCCCGTGATGAACTGGCTGCGCTGGATGGGCTCGAAATCGCTGGTGATCTACGTGGCCTTCGTGTTGCCCTTGGGTATTTCGCGCACCGTGCTGATCAAGCTTGGGCTGCTTGAGCCGACGCTGTTGACGCTCGTCACCATGGCCATCGCGATCGTCAGTCCGCTGATCCTGTACTGGATCGTCAAGCGGACCGGATTTGGGGCATTCCTGTTCGAACGCCCTGGCTGGGCTCATTTGCCAGGCACAAGAAGGTTGCGTGCCGAAGCGGCGGCTGCGACCCGATAGTTTGGCGTTGCGCTTGGGCCGATGGGTTGAGGAGAACCAGCGAGGGCTCTTGCCTTTTGCGGCAAGACTCACCAAAAGGACCGCACAACTTCAGACATCACGAGGACCTGCGATGAAATCCGCCGTCATCGTCTTTCCCGGCCTCAATCGCGACCGCGACATGATCGCGGCGCTGACCAAGATTTCGGGCACTGCGCCCGCCATTGTCTGGCATCAGGACGCCGATCTGCCCGAGGTCGACCTGGTGGTCATCCCCGGCGGCTTCTCCTATGGCGATTATTTGCGCTGTGGCGCCATCGCGGCGCGCTCGCCGATCATGGACAAGGTGCGTGAACGCGCCAATGCGGGCGTCAAGGTCCTCGGCGTCTGCAACGGTTTTCAGATTTTGCTCGAAGCGGGCATGCTTCCGGGCGCCCTGATGCGCAACCAGTCGCTCAAATTCGTCTGCCGCGAGGTCAAGCTCGAGGTCGCCAATGCCGACACGGCCTTTACCCGGGGTTACAGCGAGGGCCAGATCATCCGCTGCCCGGTGGCGCATCATGACGGAAATTACTTCGCCGACAGCGAAACGCTGAACAGGCTCGAAGGCGACGGCCGCGTCGCGTTCCGCTATGCCGAGGGCTCCAATCCCAACGGCTCGCTGAACAATATTGCCGGCATTTTCAATGAGCAGAAAAACGTGCTGGGCCTGATGCCGCACCCTGAAAACCTGATCGAAGCGGCCCATGGCGGCGACGACGGACGAGCGCTGTTTTCGGGGCTGCTCGGCCAGGCCGCCTGATGCTCGAGCGCGCGCCGGTCAATCCGCGAAAGCTGTTGATCGGTCTGGGCCTGGCGGCAGGCGTGGCGGGACTGGTCCTGCAGTTCGTGATCTCGATGCAGGTCTATCTGGCGGCTGGACGTGACATACCCGGCGCGCTGGGCACGTTTTTTACCTTTTACACGATCCTGACCAACATCGCCCTGGTGCTTGTCTACCTGTCCGAAATCCTGTCGACGCCGCGCCTCGAGCTGTTCCGACGGCCAGTCACGCGCGGCATGCTGGCTGCTTCGATCGCGCTGGTCAGCCTCTATGTTTTCATCGTGTTGCGGCATCTTTATGCACTGACCGGACTGTTCCAACTGGCCGATACGCTGCTGCATTACGTCTGCCCGCTGCTGTATCTGGTGTGGTGGGCCATCGCCTCCCCGCACGGCCAGTTGCGCTGGCGCGACCTGCCCCGCATGCTGGCGCCGACCATGCTGTATTTCGTGGCCATCATGCTGCGCGGCTTATGGGTCAAGGAATACCCTTATCCGTTCATGAGTGCGGGACCCGATGGCTATGGCCCGGTGCTGCTCAACACGGCTTACATCACGCTCGGGCTGGCCGTACTCTGTGCAGTAGTGATCGCTCTCGACCATGCTTTCACGCGCAATTGGAACGTCGTTCATGATTGAGGCCGGCAGAGTGCTGAACGCAGCCCGCATCACCCAATCCCATATGGAATATTTTCCAGAGCCTCCCTACGGAAAAGCTGTCTGATGACTTACCAGAACAACATCGAAATCACTGCCAAGCTGGTTGCCGATCATGGGCTCAAGCCCGATGAGTTCGACAAGATCGTCGCGCTTATCGGTCGCCAGCCGACCTATACCGAGCTCGGGATTTTCTCGGCGATGTGGAACGAGCACTGTTCCTACAAGTCATCCAAGAAGTGGCTCAAGACGCTGCCGACGACGGGACCGCGGGTGATCCAGGGTCCGGGCGAAAATGCCGGTGTCGTAGATATCGGCGATGGCCAGGCCATCGTCTTCAAGATGGAATCGCACAACCACCCGAGCTTCATCGAGCCCTATCAGGGCGCGGGCACGGGCATGGGCGGCATTCTGCGCGACGTGTTCACCATGGGCGCGCGGCCAGTGGCGGCGATGAACGCGCTGCGGTTCGGCTCGCCCGACCATGAGAAAACCCGCCATCTGGTGTCCGGCGTGGTGGCCGGCATCGGCGGCTATGGCAATGCGTTTGGCGTGCCAACGGTTGGCGGCGAGGTCGAATTCGACGAGCGCTATAACGGCAATATCCTGGTCAACGCCTTTGCCGCGGGCCTCGCCGATACCGACAAGATTTTCTACTCCAAGGCCGAGG